>Ga0307488_10002671_pt1 | contig 15028 bp, 21 predicted proteins | sample SB02metaG_FD_202248 | JGI IMG/M metagenome (GOLD analysis project Ga0307488, IMG submission 202248) | Sea-ice brine microbial communities from Beaufort Sea near Barrow, Alaska, United States - SB 0.2 | ecosystem: Environmental > Aquatic > Marine > Coastal | place: USA: Alaska | collected... | reverse complement strand
TTGAAATTCCTTTTGCAGAGGGCGAAGCAATTTCGATTGGAGATGAAGTCACTATTGATGGTGCTAAATTAAATATTGCTAATATTACAGATATTGGTGGTAGAAATGAAACATTATCAATGGAGATGCTGAATGACAAACCAATTTCGAGGGGAAAAGGAAGTAAAGCTAGGAAACAAGACGTACAAGACGAGGTTGACAGTTGACGCTTTAGTTAGACTTGAACAGAATACAGGTCAAAGTTTAATTAAGTTAACACAAAGACTATCTGAAGGCACATTAACTCTTAGTGAAATTGCTTCTATAATTACTCCTGCTATGCGAGGTGGTGGTGCAGATATTAAAGATAATGAAGTCGTTGCTATTATCTATCAATCTGGCATTGCTGATGGCATCAGGGTTTGTGGAGAACTTCTTGCGAATGTATTGGCAGGAGGTCAAGAAGATGACGAAAAAAAGGAAATAGAAGCACCTTAGAAGGCAATGATAAGATGCCTTGGGGTCGCTTCATACAGGTGGCAATAGGGGTATTAAAAATACCTCCAAAGGATTTTTGGGATATGGGATTACCAGAATTATATTTAGCAATAGATGGTTACGTTGAAGCTAATAATATGAGTCAAAAACCATTTGGCAAAGATGACCTGCAAGACCTAATGGAAAGGTATCCAGATTAATGGCAACAGTAGATACACTATTAGTTCGTATAGAAGCTGACATGAGTCAGTTAAAATCACAGTTAAATAAAAGTCAAGGTGCTGTTCAGCAATCCGTAGGTAAACAACAAAAATCATTTAGTGCTTTAGGTGCAACTATTAAAGGTTTTGTTGGTTTAGTTGTAGTTCAGCAAGCTATAAAATTTGGCTCTATGATGGTTAAGATGGCTTCTGATGTTGAAGAAATGCAAGCTAAATCATCTGTTGTTTTCGGAGATTTTGTTGGGCAAGTAAGAGGTGATTTAACAGAATTTGGTAATGCAGTAGGTAGAAGTTCCTTTGAATTAGAAGGCATGGCATCTTCCATTCAAGATACATTTGTTCCAATGGGTTTTGCTAGGGGTGAAGCCGCCAAATTATCAGTAGATTTAACTAAATTAGCAGTAGATGTGGCATCATTTAATAATGCTTCTGACACTGATACTATGAGAGCATTTCAATCTGCATTAGTAGGTAATCATGAAACAGTAAGAAGATTTGGTGTTGTAATAACAGAAGCAACACTTAACCAAGAATTACTTAGAATGGGCATTACTAAAAATTCTAAAGAAGTAAGTAATGCAGAAAAAGTACAAGCTAGAATGAATTTAATTTTAGCAGGTACTACAGATGCACAAGGAGATGCAATAAGAACATCAGATAGTTTTGCAAACAGGTCAAAGGCACTTGGAGCAGAATTTGATGAATTGATTGTATCTTTAGGCAGTCAAATGCTTCCTGCATTATCTGATTTTGTAGCAGGAATGACTAGTGCAGTTAAAGTAACTAGAGATTTCTTGGTGGCTATTGGAAAAATACCAAGAGATTTAGGTACACAGGCTAAAAGACTTGAAGAAATAGTAAGATTAGAAGAAGTATTGGCTAAAGCTAGAGATCAAAATATTTTATTTAAATACTCAGCTATGAATCAAGCTATCATTAAACAGACAACTGAACAAATAGGTAATTTAAAATTTTTTACTGAAGCACAAGCTATGGCTAATGATGCAATTTTTTTAAATACTAAAACAATAGAACAAAATACAAAAGCAAAGTTAGATGCTGAAAAAGCATTGCAATCGTCAATGCCTTTATCAAGAGCAAAAGGCACTCAAGATGTTAAAGGTAAAGATACAAAAGAATTTACAGAATTTAAAAAAATGCAAGCTGTAATTAATGATGTAGCAATGGCTAATCAACTTTTACAAATGCGAATTGATGGTAGGACTGAAGCAGAAATAAGGTCAGCAGAGTTTGCTATGAAAAATATAGATGCTACTGCATTTAATATTGAGCAAATGACTGAAAATATTACAAAACAAGAACAATTAACAGATGCTATTAAAAAAACAGATGAAGCCAATGCAAAAACTAATGCAACTAATGATTCAGTATTAAGTCAACTTGAATCTATTTCTGATGCAAACGAAATATTACAAATGAAAATTAACGGAAGCACAGATGCTGAAATTAAAAAACATCAAGCCATGATGGCTAATATAGGAGCAAGTCCTGAATTTCTTGCAGTTTTAATGGCACAAATAGATGCAGAAGCAAATTTAAACAAAGAATTAAAACAAAAAAATGATCTTGAAGAAATGGATAAAAATAGAGCAGAAAAATTACTAGCTTTAAGAGAATCATTGTTAACACCTTCTCAAGAACTAGCTTTATTACAAAATGATTTAAACAATGCTTATTTAGAGGGTAGCATTGGACAGGAGCAATATGCACTTGGTACAGAAAATATAAAGTTAAAAATGTTAGAAGCCACAGAAGCAGGTAGAACAGCATTAGATGCAATTAATAAAGTATCAGACGGATTTGCTAATGAATTTAGTAATGCAATGATGACAGGTGAGTTATCTCTTAAAAGTTTAAAAGGTGTAGTTGCCGATGCTATGCAAAGTATAATTAAAGATTTTATAAAAGCTAGAATACAAGCGTTTTTATTAAAATTGGCAATGAGTGCTTTTGGAGGTGGAACTGCACCATCAAGTGGTCCAACAACTATTGATGCTACAACAGGATTTGCAGGGGGTGGTAAAGTTCAAGGCAAAACTCCTATTATGGTCGGTGAACGTGGTCCAGAAATGTTTGTACCAAATACAGGAGGTATAATTAAAAATGCTTCAGATACTAGGTCTGCAAGTGGTGGGCAAACAACACAAGTAGTACAAAACTTTAATATATCAACAGGTGTATCTCAAACTGTAAGAGCAGAAATAGCTAATTTAATGCCTGTAATTAAAGATCAAACATTAACAGCAGTATTAAATGCTAAACAGAGGGGTGGCAGGTTTGCTTCAGTAATGTCATGACAACATATCCAATAGCTTTACCAACATCAACAATATCTCAACCTATCAGCACATCATTTAGAATAAGAAGGGTAGTTGGCACAAGTCAAAGTACATTTACAGGTCAGCAACAAGTTTATAGACATCAGGGCGAATGGTGGGAAGCAGAAGTTACTTTACCACCTATGAGGCACTCTTATGCTAGAGAATGGATTGCTAAATTAGTATCCATGAGAGGGGTATTTGGGCAAATGTATCTTGGAGATTGGGATGCTAGAACAGCAAGAGGAACAGCAGGAAGTTCAGCAGGAACGCCATTAGTAAATGGAGCAAGTCAAACAGGTAATGCTTTAATAATAGACGGAGCAACAGCAAGTCAAACAGGTTATTTAAAAGCAGGTGACTATATACAATTAGGAACAGGCATTACACAGCGATTACACATGGTTATAGATGATGCTAATAGTGATGGTAGTGGTAACGTAACCTTAAACATAGAACCTGCTCTTAGGTCATCTCCTGCTGATAATTTAGGTATAGTGGTTGCAAATACTAAAGGTGTTTTTAGATTAGCAAGCAACGAAACAAATTGGGAAGCTAATGCAGTTTCTACTTATGGTTTAACTTTTGCAGTAAAAGAGTACCTTACATGAATAGAGATATTTCGCCAATATATAGGGCATATGCTCGTTCTAATAGATTGCACCCTATTCTATTAGTAACATTACAATTTCAGTCTGGTGTTATTTGGCTTTGGAATGGATATGAAACATTAGAGTATGATGGAAACAATTATACAGGAGCAGGAAAACTATTAACAGTTGCAAGTAGTGAAGAAACACAAGAATTAAAAGCATCTGGAGTAACAATAGGATTAACAGGTATTAGCACAGATATAGTTAGCATAGCATTAAGTGAAGCACCACAAGGTAGACCTGTTAATATTAAAATGGGTTTTCTAACAGGCGATAAAGAAGAAATATTAGAATATAAAGTTACTGTATCTGGTGGTGCTTATTATGTAGAGCAAGCACAAAAACCTTTAGTAAGCGTTATTGAAGGACATACCTATAGATTTGATCAAAGCGATTCAGCTAATTCTGGTCATAATATAAGAATATCAACAACTACAAACGGAACTCATGGTGGTGGTTCTCAATATACAAGTGGTTGGACTGAAGTAGGAACAGCAGGAACAAGTGGTGCTTATAATCAATGGGTAGTTCCGTCAGGTGCTTCTGGAACATTTTATTATTATTGTCAATATCATTCAGGTATGGGTGGAACAATAAATGTATCTACAGATTTTGTATTAGCAGAACCTTTTACTTTATTTGAAGGTCAAATGGATACAATGGACATTACTGATAACGGAGAAACTGCTGATGTTATTTTAAATTGTGAAAGTAAATTAATTTCTTTACAAAATGCAAGACCAAGACGTTATACAAAATCAGATCAAAATTTAACTTTTCCAGATGATGAAGGGTTAGATTACGTTCCTAGTTTACAAGATAAGGAAATAGTATGGGGTCGAAGTTAGATAATTGGTTAATAATTTTATCCAATGAATATAATAAACCTATAGAATTTAAATGGGGTGTAGATGATTGCTGTTTGTTTTCTGCAAACATAGTAAAAAAATTAACTAATATCGATATAGCAGAAACATTTAGAAATAAATATTCAACTCCGAAAGGTGCTTTTTTAGAAATAAAGAATCATGGATATAAAAATGTATTAGATTGTGCTGATGGGCAAGCTACAAAACATGGATTTAAATCTATAGATATAAATTTAGCACAAAAAGGTGATATGGTTATGGCTTATTTTGATGATAGGCAAACTATAGGAATAATGTTAAATAATGAAGGGTGGTTTATTGGTAGTAAAGGTTATGTATATAGAAAAAGAAAAGAATTACATAAGGCTTGGGCAATAAGATGATAAGGGTATTAAATGTCTGATGAAGTAGTCCAAATAATAGTTGTGGCGGCTGTCGTTGGTTTTACAGGTGGTTTAGCTTTAGTTGGTGGTTCTGTTGTATTTACAGCATTTGCTACGACTGCCGCTCTGACTGCCGCTGCTGTCATGGCTGTGTCTATAGCTTTTATGCCAAAACCCCCCTCTTTGGATTTGGGTTCTTTTGCCACTACGCTAAAAGACCGACAACAGACGTTTAAACAACCTATTACTTCAAGAAAAATAGTTTATGGAAATATAAAAGTAGGTGGTCCATTAATATACGTTACTTCAACAGATAAATCAGGTGTTGCCAACTCATATCTTCATATGATTGTTTTACACGCTTCACATGAAATTCAATCATTTGGCTCTTGGTTTATTGATGGCAATGAAATAACACTAGATCAAATCGCTAATGGTGCTAATGGAGGTAATGTTAATGCAGGTGATTATAAAGATTTAGTGAGGATTAATCCTAAATTGGGTTCTGCAACACAAAGTGCAGATTCAGATTTAATTTCAGAAGCACCAGACGGAGAATGGGATACAGCACATACCTTATCTGGAATTGCTTATACTTATGTTAGATTTGAATATAATGCAGACGCTTTTCAATCGATACCTAGTTTATCAACTGCAATTTTTGGTAAAAAAATATATGATCCAAGAAATACAAATACAGTTTATTCTGCAAATTCAGCTTTAGTTTTAAGGGATTATTTAACTAGCGATTTAGGCATGGGTATATCTGCTAATTTTATTGATGATGCTAGTGTTATAACTGCATCAAATGTGTGCGATGAAGATGTATCTTTGGCAGAAGGTGGAACTGAAAAAAGATACGAAACTCATGGTATGATAGATACAGATATTATGCCATCAAAAAATATAAGCGATATTTTAAGTTCTATGCACGGAAATTTAGTTTATTCAAATGGAAAATTTAAAATGACAGCAGGTACTACTAAAACTGCTGTTTTAAGTATAGATGAAAATGATTTTGTTGGTTCTGTAAGTATAAATCCAAGAATGAGTAGAAGGGATAATTTTAATGCAGTTAAAGGTCAATTTATATCTGTAGATAATAACTATCAACCTACAGATTATCCTTTTGTAACTTCTACTGTTTTTCAGAATGAAGATAATGGTGAGCAGATATTTAGAGAATTAAACTTGCCTATGACTAAATCAACTTCTATGGCACAAAGATTAGCCAAAATTGGTTTATATAGACAAAGACAACCTTTACAATTTAGTTCAACACATAATTTATCAGTTCTAGGATTAGACGTTGGTGATATAGCTAGTATTACTTTTGCTAAATATGGTTGGTCAGGCAAACAATTTGAAGTCATATCTTGGTCTTTTGGATTAGGAGAACAATTAGCAATAAATATTGCTTGGAAAGAATATGCTGATTCTGTTTACAGTTGGACAACTACAGAACAACAAGTAATAGCAGATGCACCAAATACGAATTTGCCAAATGCTTTTAATATTTTGCCACCATCAAATTTAGTAGCAGTTGAAACCTTAACAACCACAAGAGATGGTAGAGGTGTTCAATCTTTAGTTACTGTGACATTTAATATAGCGTTAGATGCTTTTGCAACATATTATGAAGTGCAATATAAAGATTCAACATCTGACGTTTATATATCCTTAGGTCAAAATTCAGCAACAAAAGTTGAAATATTAGATTTAGCACCTGCAACATATAACATTAGAGTTAGATCAATAAGCACTATTGGAAGTAAATCTGTATTTGTATCTTTAAATAAAGAAGTGCTTGGTTTAGCAGATGCACCAACAGCAATGACTAATTTAAATATTGAAGGCAATGGTGGGTTTGCTTTTTTACAATGGGATAGAAGTACAGATTTAGATGTTAGGGTTGGTGGTAAAATAGAAATCAGACATCAAAACGTAACAAATGGAGCAACTTGGATAACTTCAACATTAGTTGATGATAGTAAAACAGGCATGGATACAAGTGCGATGGTTCCATTAAGGGCAGGAACTTATTTGTTAAAATTTGTTGATTCTTCTGGTTCTAAACAAGTTAATGCAACTTCAGTTGTAACAGAAGGTTTAACAATATTAAATTTCAGTACATCAGGAACAGTTACAGAAAATCCAAACTTTACAGGAACAAAAGCAAACTTATATAAAGATGACAGTAATAGATTAGGATTAACTTCTACAGGTCAATTAGATTCACAAAGCGATTTTGATGCTATACCTATATTTGACTTAATAGGAAGTCTTAACACCTCTGGTACATACACTTTTGCAAATACTTTAGATTTAAGTTCATCTAAAAGATGTAGGTTACAAGCAAGTACAACTATGGATATATTTTTAGCACAAGATTTAGTAGACCTAAGAACAGCAAATATCAATACTTGGGAAGATTTTGACGGAACTTCTGGGGGTGCTGTAGGAAATATTGAATTGTATTATAGGTCAAGTTCTGATAATAGTAGTTATAGTGCATATAAAAAATTCACAAGTGTTGAGGAACAAAATCGATATTTTCAATTTAAAGCTATCTTTTCAACCCAAGACCCTGCTTACAGCGTTAGAGCAAGCACAATGGTAGTCACAGCAAGTATAATATGAGGATAAAAAATGAGTATACATGATTATGTAATAGCAAATGCAGATGGAGCAACAGTTAGAGCCGATATAAATTCAGTTTTGCAAGCAATAGCTTCTAATAATTCAAATGGTAGTGATCCATCAACAACATATGCTTATCAGTTTTATTTTGATACAGGCGATGCTAAATTAAAAATAAGAAATTCAGCTAATAATGGATATATAACATTAGGAACATTTACTGCAAGTGCAACAACTATTGCACAAACTGATACAAACCAAACATTTTCATTAGCACAAAGAGGAAGTGTTACAAATGTTGATGCTACAACAGGTGGTGCTTTAGCAGTTAATTTAGCTTTAAATAATTATTTTACTTTAGGAAACAATGCAGGAGCAAACACTTTAGGTTCTGATAATAGTGGTGTTTATACTTTATCTAATCCATCTAATATTGTAGTAGGTCAAGCAGGAGCGTTATTTGTAACACAAGATGCTACAGGTGGCAGAACTTTAGGAGTTGGGGGTTATTGGCATTTTCCAAGTGGAACTGCTCCAACATTATCAACAGCAGGAAATGCAGTAGATAGAATTGATTATGTCGTAAGAACTTCAACGTCAATTCATGCAGTAGCAACATTAGACGTAAAGACAACTGCATAATGAGTGGTATATTAAATGCAGATTTAATGAGAATGGGTGCTTCTGGTGCTAGTGCAGGATCAGGTGGATTTTATAACGGAATTGCTACACAGTCATTAAGGTTTAATTCTGGTAATTCTCATTATTTATATAAAAGTTTTAGTGCAGGAGATAGAAAAACTTGTACCTTTAGTTTTTGGATTAAAAGAACTATACTTAATACAAGTCAAATGATTATTTCTGGTGGAGATGGAACTAGTAATAATGACTATTGGTTTCATTTTGAAGCAGGGAATGTACTTACATTCAGAAATATTACTGGAGGTTCTTATACTTTAGTTGCGACAACAACTAGAGTTTTTCGTGACACTTCGTCTTGGTATCATTTTTGTTTAGTTATAGATACTACAGAAGCTTCGGCAGGTAATAGAATCAGACTTTGGGTTAATGGAGTTTTAGAAACTTTAACTATATCAACAAATACAACTAGCCAAAATGACAATACATCAGTCAATTATGGTGGCACACATAAAATTGGAGTTTTAAGTTATTCTGCTCAACAATATTTAAATGGTTATTTAGCAGACGTAAATGTATTAGATGGAATTGCTATAAAAGATTCTGATTCTGATGGTTACTTAGACCAATTTGGAGAACAAAAAGGTGGTGTCTGGATACCTAAAGCATATGGTGGTTCTTACGGAACTAATGGCTATCGTTTACAGTTTATTAAAACAGGAACAGGAACAGCATCAGATGAAACAATAGGTGCAGATACAGCAAACAACAATGATTTTACAACGAGTGGGTTATCTACAGATGACTCAAATATTCCTGATTCGCCAGAAAATAACTTCTGCACATGGAATTTTATTTCTAAGAGTAGTGGGATTACTTTATCTGAAGGTAATTTAAAAACTGTAGCAACTACAGGAAATGTTCACCCTGTAAAAACAACTATGGCATTACCACTAACAGGAAAGTGGTATTGGGAAATTAGGATGATTTCATTAGGTTATCTTGACCAAATTGGAATAGCAGATGATTTTAAAAAAATGGTAAACTCTGCTGATGGATCAGCAGAGGGTAGATTTTGGGGTTTTGGAAGTTGGTTTAATAGTTACAATAGTAGTGTATCAAAATATCAAGTCAACGTAGCTTCTTCTAGTGGAACAACTTGGACTGGTGTTCCTGTTCCTTCAGCAGGAAATATTTTAATGGTTGCATACGATGCTGATAATGGAACATTATGGTTTGGTAAAGATGATTCTTGGTATAATTCAAGTGGAACTGCAAATCCTGCAACTAATACAGACCCACGATTTAGTAGCCTTACAGGTCACGAATGGTTTCCATGGTTCGGAGGAACGGATACAGCTTCCACTAATCCAACATATATAGCAAACTTCGGACAAGATGGAAGTTTTGCAGGAGCGTTAACAGGCTCGGCTGTCGGTGATGAAACGGATGGGAATGGCTATGGCTTGTTCAAGTATGCACCACCATCAGGCTTTTTATCTTTGTGTTCAGCGAATATTAGCGATGATAATTTGCCTATTAGTCCTAATGCAGGAACACAATCTAATAATTATTTTAGTCCAATTATTTATTCAGGCGATGGATCACAAACAAGAACCATTACTTCAACTAATATGGATTTTAAACCAGATTGGGTAGTACAAAAAATTAGGACAGGCACAACTCAAGGTGCAGGGAATTGGGATTCAGCAAGAGGATATACAGGTGCTAATGCTTTAGATTGGTCTGATACTACAGCAGAAGGAACTTGGGTAGGTGCTAGTTCAGCAGGATATGGCTTTGTTTCTGAAGTAGATGACAATGATGTTTCTTTAAATGACGGAACTTCTGCAACATCTGGTGGATTTGTAAATACTTCAGGCAGAACTTATGTTCTTTGGAATTGGAAAGCAGGAGGAGAGCCAACTGCAACGAATAGTGCAGGAGCAGGAAATACTCCAACGGCAGGAAGTGTTAAAATTGATGGTGTTAATTTAGGTTCAGCTTTAGCAGGAAGTATTCCTGCAACTAAGTTATCTGCAAACACTACAGCAGGGTTTAGCATTGTTACTTATACTGGAAATAATGGCTCAAGTGCTACAATAGGACATGGATTAGGAACAGTTCCTGCAATGATTATAGTAAGAATGAGAAATGGGACTAATCATTGGGCTGTTTATCATCAGTCTTTAGGTAATACAAAAGCATTATACTTAAGTTTAGCACAAGCACCAGATACCAATGCAAGTTTTTGGAATAACACTTCTCCAACAAGTTCAGTATTTACAATTGGCACAGATAACATAGTAAATGCAAGTAATACTTATGTAGCCTATTGTTTCTCAGAAGTTCAAGGATACTCAAAATTTGGAAAATATCTTGCAACGGGTACGGGAGGAGAATTTGTTTTCTTAGGATTTCGCCCTGCATTTATAATAATTAAATGTGCTACAGCAGGTTCTACACAATGGTTAATCTTTGATTCAACTAGAGCACCTTTTAATTTAATTAATGATGTTGTTTTATCTACCACAAATCAAACAGAGGGATTTTCTAGTGGTATGGATATGGATTTTTTAAGCAATGGTTTTAAAATTCAAGGAAGCAATAACGATTTATCATATAGTGGGCAAACACACATATATTTTGCCTTTTCCGAAGTTCCGTTTAAATATGCTAATTCTAGATAGGAGAATATAATGTCAAATTATGCAAAAATAGTAGATGGTGAAATAGCGTCATATTATCAATCAGGCAAACCATATACAGATGCCAATGGGGTAAGTTACCCAAGAGCAATATGGAAGAACGCTAATTTTATAGCTACACAAGGTTTAAAGCCTATAATAAACGGAGATAGTCCAAATACAGTTTTTTATACTATAGGTGGAGAAATTATATCTTATGATGCAGTTGCAGATACAGTTAATAGAACTATTCAATCACAAGAAAAAACAATTGAGCAATTAACAAGTTATTTTACCAATAATGTTATATCAGAATATAAACAATTATTATCAGAAACAAATTATCATATAATAAGAAGCCAAGAAGATTCTGATTATACAGTACCAACAGATATATCTACTTGGAGAGCAACTATAAATAGTGAATATGATTCTAATATTACAGCAATAAACGCTTGTACTACACATTCTGCTTTTGTTTCTTTAACTATATCATGGACAGAAAAACCAGATGGAGTTATTTAATGAATTTAAGTGAACATTTTACATTAGCCGAATTATGTAAAAGCGATACTGCAAGTAGGTTAGGCATTAATAATATTACTTCTGATGAAGAAGTTATTGCTAATTTAAAATCTATTTGTAACTTTATTCTTGAACCTATTAGAACTCATTATGATATAGCGTTTACTCCTAATAGTGGCTTTAGGTCTAGTGCCTTAAATAAATCTATTGGCTCAACTAATAAATCACAACATTGTAAAGGTCAGGCAGTAGATATAGAACTAATTGGTGTAGATAATTCTGATTTAGCTTTATGGATTGAAGAAAATTTAAATTACGATCAATTAATATTAGAATATTATCAAATTGGAGAACCTACATCTGGTTGGGTTCATGTGTCTTTTATTATGCCAACTATTGATAATAGAAAACAATCAATAACATTTGATGGTAATACTTATCAAACAGGATTAATTATATAAGAGATTTATATGGTTCAGAAAAAATTAGAAACTAAATCAAAATATAACGACTATGATTTAGATGGTGACGGAATAGTTACTGATGAAGAATTAGAAAATACCAAACTAATAAAAGCAACTGAAGATAGTCTAAGAAAAAATTTAGCTCAATTAAGAATGGCTAGATGGACATTAATATCTATGGGTGTTTTTACGTTTGCAATGTTTTTAATTGATTTAGAAAGGGTTAAGGCACTTTCAGATATAAGTAATTTATTTTATTTATCTGGAGCAGGTATAGTTGGTGCATATATGGGAACTACAGCGTGGATGAATAAAAAGTGAAATGTTTAAGGCATTAGTAATAATTTGTGTAATAGGTATACCAGATAATTGTAAGACTTTAGAGGATCAATATGGTCCATATGAAACAGAATACGAATGTAAACAGAGAGCATTAGAGATTAGCAGAAAAGTACATAAATATTATCCTATGTGGAAACCACTAAAGTATGAATGTAAAAAATTATCAGTAGGGAGGTTAAAATGGAAAACATGGTATTAGATGCTTGGAATGATTTAAGCTATTTAGAAGGTGCTTTATTTACTTTCTGGTTGTTTATTTTATATTATGGAAAAGTATGGATAGATAGCAGATTTAAAGGGAAGGAATGTAAATGCTCACAGCGTTAATTGGTCCTGTTTCTAATCTTCTTGGAAAGTTTATAGAAGATAAGGATAAAAAAAACGAATTGGCACATCAAGTGGCTACGATGGCAGAAACCCATGCTCAAGAATTAGCAAAAGGTCAATTAGAAATTAACAAAGAACAAGCTAAACACCCTAGTATTTTTGTTTCAGGATCAAGACCTGCTATAATGTGGATTTGTGCATTAGGACTTTTAACGCAATTTTTTATTATGCCTTTAGCAGAATGGGCAACAGCAATTTGGATGCCTGAAATTATCCTTCCAAAACTAGCAACTTCTGAACTTATGACTTTAACTCTTTCATTATTAGGTCTTGGTGGCATGAGAAGTTTTGAAAAATCAAAAGGTGTAGCAAGGGAGAACATGAAAAAATGAGTAAAATTTATATGTGGTTATATGATGTGTTTAATTTCCTAGCTACTTATTTTTGGAAAAAAGCTGTTTATAGAAAGGTTAAATAATGAGTAAAAGACATTCTAGTAGGCAAGGTTTAACACAAACACAATTACAAAGGTTTATGAGTTTAGTAGCTATTCATAATAATATATCACCATTATTGCAAAAATATGTTATTACTGATTTAATAAATGGACTATTTATAGAGTTCAAAGATGATAAATTTGTAATTACAAATAGTGGTATAAAAGAAATAGACAGGCTATTGTTTTTATCCAAGACAGGTAATTATATTCCAACGGAGAAGCAAGATGCCAGAATCAGCACATCAATTAGCAGTTAAAGCACTCGGAAAGTTAGCAGACCATGAAAAAGATTGTGCCGAACAATGGGGTGCAACTAGAGTTGAAATAAGAGAAATAAAGAAGATGTTAGACGATCATTCTAAAAAATGGGATAGATTAACTTGGACAATAGTTTCTTCTGTATTGGGTTCATCTTCAATGGCGTTTTTTATAGCTTCAATTATTCCTGTTTTTAAATAATGGAGATTTATCATAGACCCAATTACAATATCAATAGCTGTAGGGGTAGCATCAAAAGCATTTGAAGCAATAAAATCTGGTTTTCAGATGGGTCGAGATATTGAACAAATGTCTGGAGATATTGGCAGGTGGATGGGTGCAGTTAGTGATGTTGATAATGCAGATAAGCAAGCTAAAAACCCACCTTTATTCTCTAAAATATTTAATGGTCAATCTATAGAAGAAACTGCGATACAAGCCTATTCAGCAAAAAAGAAACTTGAAGAACAAAGATATGAACTAAAGATGTTTTTAAATCTTACACATGGTCCACAAGCTTATGATGAATTACTTGCTATGGAAGGTCAAATAAGAAAAGAAAGGCAAAATCTTATATATAAACAACAAAAATTAAGGCAAGATATATTTAATGTTATTGGAATTATATTTATATCTATAACTGTAATTGGTCTGTTGTTTTTATTAGCTTATATTTTTAAAAAAAAATATTATGCTTAAATATATTATATTCTTATCTATTTTTTTTTCTTTATCAAGCAAATCTATTTCTAATGATTACAAATACAATCCAAAAGATTACACTAGAAAGCAGAAAATAAATAACGGAATAATAAAAGAACCTAAGTATACAACTTGTTTAAGAAAAAAAATGATAGCATACAAAGATGGATTAGCTTGTATATATCAGGGAGCAGGAAGAACTTTTGAGATTGAGTTCACAAATGTCCAAATTTCATGCCCTCGCAAATATAAATGTATATATAATCCTAATGGCAAAGAACCAAATATTGACGATGTAATGAAAAGTTTAAGGGAAATAGCAAAATGAGTCCATGTGTAGGAATTTGTAAACTAGACGAAAAAAAAGTTTGTGTTGGGTGCAATAGAACAATAGAAGAAATAAAAAAGGCTTTTAAAAAAAGTAAATGATTTATAAAAATAAAGATTTAGTTCTTGCTTTAGGTAAAAAAGCAATAGTTTATCATAAAAATAATTTGTTATTTATTGGTGATATTCAAATAGGAATGAAATTATTTATATCAAATTCAGATGATATAGATTTAAATATTAAATTAGAAAAAAGACTAACGAAAACAACTACCACTAATCCAAGCCACTAATGCCCATCTTTCACCTTTATTAATTGGATTAACTTTATGTGGCAAGAAGCTAGAAAAAACAATACCATTTCCTTTTGCTAAAGGTATTTCTTCTTCACCATTTCCAAATACCATAAATTCACCACCATCATAATCGTTATTTAAAGCAATGCTAATACCTAGTTTTCTAGTTGAAGCATCTCCGTTACCCATATCTGTATGCCAACCATATCCTATAGATGGTGCTTTATATTTAAGTAATTGAGGTCTTTCAAACAATCCAGATAGATTATAATTAAATGTTTTATTAGCATCTATAACCATATTAAGGATTAATTCATCTATCCATTTATAATCTTCATGTATTCTATAAGCTAAAACATTTCTAATATCTAAAACTTTTC
>Ga0307488_10002670_pt1 | contig 15028 bp, 15 predicted proteins | sample SB02metaG_FD_202248 | JGI IMG/M metagenome (GOLD analysis project Ga0307488, IMG submission 202248) | Sea-ice brine microbial communities from Beaufort Sea near Barrow, Alaska, United States - SB 0.2 | ecosystem: Environmental > Aquatic > Marine > Coastal | place: USA: Alaska | collected... | reverse complement strand
ACTTTCCTACCGAACCAGAGTCTAAATAAATCTTACTACACCAAGGTTCTAGTTCATATAACATTTGTTTGTTACAGTTAAGTGCCTTGAAAGCAATATCATATTTAGGTGGAACTATCGGTTTAAGGTAAGCATCATGTTGAACCATATGTCCCCACTTACGAATAAAGTTTCTTGTACTCTTTAGATTTTGAGATAACCACTCTGATGATTCTCTTCCATTCATAAAGACTTGACCTGCTGGATTTCTCATAGCTCCATCTTTGAATCTACTGCCTCTACAAGTCATATGATATACGAACCCTTGAAATGTTTGTATGGTTCTGTAACCAGCTAACTGAAATCTATTGAATATATCCGAATCTTCTTTACTTTGTGGAGCATACAACGGGTCGTGCCCACCAATCTTTTGAAAATCTTTCTTATGTATAGCCCACGGAGCAAAGATACCTTGTGTATACTTTTCAGTTCTTTCTTCACTCAACCAACTCAGTAAACCTTCTTCGTCAAACTCTTCAGGTTCTATACCAAAGTCCAATAAAACCTTTTCAGGACCATCAGGATGTAGTGGTGGTTCTATTCTTGTAGCAGATACAACACTACCTTCGGTTAATTTATCTAATACTGCTTCATCCATACCAGGACAAGCATACATATCAGCATGATAAATCATAACGATATCATTTGTAGCATATTCATTTACTAATGTGTCGTAAAGTATCGTATGACCTAAACGAGTAGGACCTTCATTACGATGTATCTTTACATTCCCATCTTTCTCAGCAATCTCTTGCATCCATTCCCAAGTCCCATCGTCTGAAAAATCATCAGCCCAACATATCTCATGCCTGTATCCTAAGTTCTTTCTGATACTATTGTAAGACCATTTTAGATACTTTAGATTGTTTCTACTTGGTTGTATAAAACTTATTACTCTATCCATTATTTATTTCCTCTAATATATTTGTTATATGTGGTGTAAAATTCTTTTCATTGTATAGCGATTGAACATAATTTTCTCTACAAGACAAACTACGTTCACTATAAAAATCATCATCATCCCTCAATTGAATAGCCAATTTCTTAGCTGACACCAAATCTCCATCGTCTACTGATAATAAAGGATGTAGTTCTTCTTGTGTATCCAATCCTTTATAACCAATACAAGGTATTCCGTGAAATGCACAATTCAATGCAAATGTACCAGCTGCATGAGTTGGCATAAGATGAACCCCATACTTAAATTTAGCTAAGTTGTTTATCCACTCAACCCAAGTCATATAAGACAAATGATTTATATCCATCTCATCTTCTCTGTCAATCTTTCTACCCATTGATGGAGCTGATATTGGTACTTCAAATTCACCAGCCACTACATAAGAATCAAACCCACCATACCATCTAACCATATTACCACCGATAATTACCTTATCTTCTTTGTAGGAAGTTGGGCTTGGTAGGTCACCATACTTATCTAATAAGGTATCACATCTAGGGACAATACCTAATTTCTCTGTTAGCATTAGTGTTGGCATTTTATGTACAGGCTTATTAGTTATTCCCTTATAATAATTTACATCTTTATGATTATGAGCAAATAACATATCAAACTCTGTAAGAGCATTGAACCACCAAATCTGTTGTTCCATTGTATAGTCTTGAAATAACCAATGTGGACCTTCTTGCATTGAAATTGTTTTCTTACATAACTTCTTCAAGTCACCCATCATATCAAACTTCAACAACTCTTCGGTCTTTGTTTTGGGTAAAGTTACAATACCAAAGTCAAAGTGATTATCACCAAAGTGCTGTAGTACCTGTGGTATTTGGAATATAGGAAAATGTTCAGCACCTAAAACATATTTAGTAGATACATCATTTCTCATATTAGGATTATCTAACCCAACCTTACCTTGCCACCCACCCTCGGTGAACCAAGCTATTTTATAGTCCTTTAACCCCACACTAATTTCTCCATTTCTTCCTTCGTCATCTTCTCAGCACTAGCCGAGTTATAAGGTTTTGACAACTTATTAAACTCGGTATTCTTTTGAGCTCTTATATGTATATCATCATCATATACAAATGTACGAGATATTTCTCTTTCTGATATCAAATCTTCATCTGTTTTTTCACCAGCTCTTTTACCAACTATCTCTATATCATCAGATATTACTTTTGCTAAATCTAACATATTCACACATTTCATTTTATATGATTTAACAAACCCACCACCATATTTTTGGGTAAAATCAATAGTTCTATTGATTAAATTAGCAGCATCTTCTTGTGTAAATATCAATCTATTCATATCTGGATCTGTAAGCTTTAATGGTTTACCCTCTGATTTTAACTTTAACCAAAATGGTAATACTGAACCATTACTATGAGCCACATTAGCAAACCTAGTTAGTGCAAACCTAGTAGCGCCATCATTGTTTACATTCATAAAAACTCTTTCCATTAAATACTTTGAAGCACCATAAACACTCTCTGATAAACAAGCTTTGTCCGTACTGACTCCAATAGTTATTGGAACATCATTTATTATACTAGCCTCAACCACATTCAAACTACCCATGACATTTACATTACAACCAGCAATAGGATTCTGTTCCATCAAATCAATGTGTTTCATAGCAGCTGAATGAACTACCACATCTGGCTTTACTTCCTTAAACACCCTAAGTAATAATGATTTATCTTCTATGTTACCTACATAACATTTAACATTTGGATAGTCTCTCTTTAAATTAGTTATGTTTTCTTCATTTCTACTTATGCTAATATACTCATTATTATTCTGTTTTACAAGCGATTTGCCAACTGTTCCTGTTCCACCTGTTATTAATACTTTCATAATTCTCCTAAAGTTACATAATTTAATTCATATAAACTAGATAAATATGTTAATACTTCTCTAAAATTTTCATAGTTATCGTTGTTCCAAATATTATCATTCCAATCACCGGCTATATGAGATTGAAACATAAATGTATCATCATACATTTGAATTGATTCTGTTTGATTTATACCATCATGTCCGGTAAAAGTATTGCATGGCCATTTGATATCGTGGTTATGTTCGTTATGAATAGCAGCATATTTAAAATGTTTTCCTATAATCTGTATAGCTTGAGGATGGGCTAACCAACCAGGATTTCTCCAACCTTTAGGTGTATAACCAACACCTTTCCACTCATTTAAACATTGTTGTATTCTTTCTTCTGCCTTAACTTCCGTATCAAGTTCAAAAAACTCACATTCACCAATATCTTTTCGCTCACATTGATGGAAATGACCATGTGCCGCTAATTCTACCCACTCTTGATTTCTCCAAAAATCTACCCAATCTTTATGCTTGGATAATGGATGTTTTCCGTGATAATTAGATGGGATGAATAAGGTAAATTTACAACCAAATTCTTCCCATAAATTTTTTAAATAGACAACAGACATATCGCCATCACACCCCCAACCGCTTTCTGGATGTAAATCGTCTATTGATATTGTTACATTTTTCGTCAAAAGTTTTCTCTCATTTGAGTATACATTTCTGTAAAATTATTTTTACCTGATGTATTTAATTTATAGTCCCCATCATAATTTTTATTAATATCCCCTATCACATCAAAGATGGGAATTATGTTTGCACCCGATAACTTTCTCCAATAACTTTCTTGTCCAAAATAATTTGGTCTTAACTCTCTCCCTTGTGTAATATACATCATTGTCGTTCTACCAAATAAACTTGATAGGATAGCATTACCACCACACACACTTATAAATTTATCAGTATTTGCCATTAATCTCAACTGTACTTCATTATATGTTAAATCAGAATATTTTTTTACGACATCATCAAATAAATAAACATTATCTAGGTATTCTGGTAATTGCCTATCCGTAATCACTCCTATACCCTCCACGTTGGACTTTATATCTAAATTATGATTTACAGCACTTATTTCATTTTGGTCAATAGCAAAACCTTCCTTATTCGTAGGTCTTTTATATACCACATCATAACCCTTTTCGGTTAAATAAGTAAACATCTCATACAAACAAGGTATGTCAAAATAATGCCATTTAGGGGGTAACCCATGTTCAAAATTATATATGTTGGAAATAAAAACAATAGGCCTGTCCCCATCCCATTTAAAATCTTTTTTATAGTATTCTCTATATGGAGGAGAAACCCACTTTGAGTAATCTAATACGGCTGGATGTGTAATCACCGTACCTTTTTTGTTATCCCCATGAATCCAATTGTTAGGCATTTGATTTAGTCCAGCAGCTTCATTATCAATAGTTCTATAATTAAAAGATTCCTCTACATCATCACAAAAATAATAAAAAGGCTTCATACCCTTAGATGTTATAACTTTATCAAGTTTACCTTGGGTATGTAACCAATATGCATATGGTACAACAAGTGCTAATTCTATTCCAAATTCTGGATTTGATTTTATTATCATTTCACTACCGTTTTAATTATATGAAAACCTTCAGCATATTTACAATTTGCTTCTATACCTCTATATTGAGCCATAATCTTTAAATTTTTAGCTACATCAAACCCAGCCTTTTTATATTTTACAAACTGACTTTTATGACATTTAGAAGCTTTTATTTTATTATCAAAGGTTTCAGTAATATCACTATAATAATTTATTGCCATTGGGTTTTCTGTATGTCTTGGTATTGGTATCTGTTCGTAACAAAAAACATTAGGAACATATCTAGCTGCTGCCATGGTTGTTTTGAATGTAGCAATATGGTCTTGATTAGAATCACCAGCCCAATGTGTATAGATAGTATCTATTTCATATTTTTTTATTAGTTTTTCTAATGATGAAACACTTTCTAAATTAAAAGGAACATGTAAATCTTTAAATTGTAAAAATTCAGTAACTTTAATACCTAAAGTATCAGTAGCAAGTGAAACTTCATCGGTCAATTCACTTTCAGATCTAATTGTTTCTCCGGTAGTTACATCAATAGATGGTGAACTTGTCATACACACATAAACTACGAAATCATTATTTTTACAATGCTTTACTAATGTACCACTACAACCAAATTCCACATCATCCGGATGTGCTCCTATTGCCATTACCCTTTTCATTCAGTATCTCCTGTAGATTTTCCTAGTATTTCAATAGAATCTTTACCATGATTAAATAGTAAATCTATAGATGACATGTGGGAAATAAAATCACCATGCATCTGTTTATATTCTGGATGTTTAAAGTTTTGAAAATAGTAATTTATATTATTTTCATCAAATATTTTTTTGTCCATATAAGTTTTTCCAATAGAACCAAATATAAAATTATTAGCTTTAGCCGTTTTACACATTTCAACTATCAAATCTGATTTACTTCCTTCTATACCATGTCCCATTTCAATAAGCTTTGATACCTGATAAATAGGGATATTTACATTATATTCTTTCAATAGTAATTTACTAATTTTTATGATAAAATCCAAGAGAAATTCTTCCTTTTCTAAATATATTTTCTCTAATTTTTCATATAGTAAATCAAAATGAGGAGTTTTAGAATATGAATGATAAATGGTATTTAAATGCTTCTTTCTCCATTTTTGAGTATTATCAATTCTCACATCTTTCCACTTCATCATATGAGTTTTAGCTCCCAATACAGGTATGTTTAACCAACACCAACCATCTCCTTGCTTGACTCTTATTTTATTTCTATTTTGAAATACATCCTTTACATATTGTACACTATCTAGTATAAAATAAACATCTGCCATAGCAGCTTTAGATATATACCCCAACCAAGGTAAAAGTTCTGGTTGGTGTGCAGACAATATTATACCTGAGACATCAAGTCGTCTGGTATCGTTTGATATATTTATCTTAATGACATTACTCCCGATATAACTATATCAGTAATCTCATTTATATCTTCTTGTGTTAACTCATAGTACATTGGTAAAGAAAGATGTCTTTTTAAAATATCGTCTGATATTGGATAGTTTTCTAAAACATAATCTTTATATATGGAATGGTGATGACAAGCTGGATAATAGGCATTAGCATTTTCTACACCATTTTTATGTAAGTGATGTGACAATTTATTTCTGTCTATATCAGAGTCAAGAATAAAATAATAATTCCAATATGATGAGACAGAAAACTTATTAGTTGGTAATAAATTTATACCATCTACTTCACTCAATTTTTCAGTATATTTACTTGCAATCCAATTTCTCTTTTCAACAAATTCATCTAAATGAGATAGTTGTGATAATCCTATGATAGCCGAAGTTTCTGTCATTCTAAAATTTTGTGATGGATAATGTGCATCAACACCATAATCCACTCCCTCCAATTGACCAATAGCTCTTGTTACACCGTGATATCTCATAATTTTAGCTTTATCATGTAAATCATCACTATTAGTAGTAATCATCCCACCTTCACCGGTAGCCATAACTTTGGATGGATAAAAAGAAAAACATCCCACATCACCAATATTACCTGCTCTAAGTGTCTCATCGTTGTTTTCATCGTAATAATACGCACCATGAGCATGTGCAGCATCTTCTATTAAATAAATACTCCTATCTTTACATATTTCTTTTATCTGTATAATATCAGGTGATATTAGACCAGCCATATGAACCCACATAATAGCTTCAACATCATCCGTTAAGTTTTTTAAGATACTATCTACAGACATACATAATGTAGATTTATCTATATCTACTATTAGAGGTTTGTTACCCGACAGTATTATAGAATTCACACTGGCTACAAATGTATTAGTAGGTACTAGAATAGTTTTATTATGTATACCCAATGCTCTTATTGAAACTTCAAGTGCTGATGTACACGAGTTTGTAGCTATCCCATATTTAGAACCAATCTTATCTGCAAACTTGTTTTCAAATTTAGCTACATATTTACCTTGAGCAATATGTCCTGACTCTAATATTTCATCAATGTTAGATGTTATTTCTTTTCTATCGGCCTTACTAAAAAAAGGTTTAGCTCTTGGATACTTCATACCACTCCATATATTTTTCTAATCCATCATCAATGTCAATAAAATCAATATTTAAATCATTACGGATATCTGTATTATTGAGTTCAAAATCAAAACCACAAAACAAAGATTCTAGTCTATCATGTGACACTTTTATTTCATCTATATCTTGAAAAAACTTCTCTTTTATTATAAAAATTAATTCCATTACTGACCATGATTTATCACTAGAGACATTATATGTTTTCATTTTAGGTGTATGCCTTAAAACTAATTTTTTTAATACTTTCACTACATCCTCAACAAAAACAATGTTAATTAAATTCTTACCATTCCCGGCTACCTCTATTGTTTTATTATTAGCTAACCTATCAATAAAATACCCTAGTCTTGGCCGATGATTATTTATACCTACTATATAACTTGGTCTGATTATATCAAAATTTATATCCGATAGTTTTATCATCTCCTCAATCTCTAATTTATCCCTACCATAGCCTCCAAACAATTCAACATATCGCTTATCAGCTGCTCCACTACTTACAAAAATATAGTTAGTGTCTTTTGATATTTTATTTTTTATCAACTGAAACTGACTTGGAGAAAATAGACACATATCTACTATACACTCATACTTAGTAAAATCTATTTTATCTACATCTTTTTCATTATTTCTATTACCCTTAATTATATTGATATTACTATCAGCTGATGTTCCACTTCTGTTAAAAACATCTACAGAGTAATTTTTTTCTAGTAGAACTTTAGATAAAGCTTTACCAACAAATCTATTACCACCAATAATCAATACCGGTTTCACTATATCAGTTCCTTAATCTCTTCAATAGTAAATTCTTCAACTTCATTTGAGTCTGGTCCTTCTTCTAGTATTCTCTCATGTAAGTTTTCACCAGGTTGTAACCCTATAGATTTAATTTTTAATTCAGTTTCACTTGGTAAGTATTTTTCAGCCATAGCCTTTAGTAAATTATCTATACTCATTGATTTCATACTTGGAAAATGTATCTCACAATCAGTAGCATCTCGCATACAATCATATATCAAATCAACTGCTTGGTCTAAAGTCCAAAAGAATCTAGTAGCAGATGGTTCTGTTACTATGACTTGTTCACCATTTTTTAATAACTCTTTCCATTTACAAAGAACTGAGCCTGTTGAGTATAAAACATTACCATACCTAACTAACCTAAATTTTAGATTAGGATAGTCTACTTCATATTGTTTAAACATCTTTTCCATAAGCAGTTTACTAGCACCATAAACACCAGCAACTTGAGCAGCTTTATCTGTACTTATACCAATTACAAAGTCAACACCTTCCTCTACAGAACACTCTAAAACATTCTTTGAACCTATTACATTTGAATTTATACATTCAACAGATTGAGTTTCAGCCATACCTACATGTTTGAAAGCAGCAAGATGAAATACACCCGTAACCCCACTCATAACACGATGAACTGAATGTTTGTTTGTTATATCACCTGTTTCTATTTGCACCGATGGAAACTTCTGTTTTAGTTTTATTAACTGACCTTCGTTTCTTGAAACCGTTACAACTTTACCACCATCTTTTAATATCCGTGTTATTAGTTCCCCACCTAAGAAACCAGAACCACCTGTTATTAAATATTTTTTATCTTTTTCTATCTTAATCATTTTAATTCCTATTTAAAAGTTTTATATCATTTTTAACCATCTTTGAAATCATTCCATCAAATGATGTTTTTGGAGTCCAACCTAATTCTTCTCTAGCTTTTGTAGAATCACCTCTTAGGTAGTAAACTTCAGCTGGTCGCATAAACTTAGGATCTTGTTTGACATATTTTTTCCAATCACCAATACCGACACTATTGAAAGCTACATCCAAAAACTCCCCAATGGTATGGTCTTTGCCAGTAGCAATAACATAATCCGTTGGTGTATCTTGTTGTAACATCAACCACATAGCCTCTACATAATCAGGAGCATAACCCCAATCTCTTTTTGAATCTAAGTTACCTAATGCTATACTATCAGATAAACCTAAATGGATACGAGCAATACCATCTGTAATCTTACGAGTGACAAACTCTTTACCTCTTCGCTCACTCTCGTGATTAAATAATAAACCACATACATTAAACATATCATAAGACTCACGGTAGTTTATTGTTATCCAATGAGCATATAATTTAGCAACACCATAAGGTGAACGTGGGTGAAATTTAGTACTTTCATTTGCTAAATGGCTCATCTTACCAAACATTTCTGAAGTAGATGCTTGATAGAATTTAATGGGTTTATTGTATACCCTAATAGCCTCTAACATTCTCAATGCACCAGCACCGGTGATATCAGCTGATTGTTCTGGCGTATTCCAACTCTCACCTACAAACGATTGAGCAGCTAGATTATAAACCTCATCAGGATCAGATTGTTTTAAACACCTCAATAGTGAATTTTGGTCTGATAAATCCCCCATCAGAAAGTTGACCTTACCATCAAGGTGTTTTGTATTAATTCTATTTTTAGTGGAACATCTTCGTTCTATACCATAAACCTCGTAGCCTTTTTCTAGTAAAAAGTCTGCTAGGTGACTCCCATCCATTCCTGTTATTCCTGTTATTAATGCTTTTTTCATTTATTTATCTCCTTGCTTAAATCATCATATTCATGAAACTTGTTTTTGTTATTTACTAACCCATCAAGATTTTCGTTAGACATTCTTTTTAATATAGAAAAATTATCAGTTTTTTTATCTTCAAAGGAATTGGGATTCTCCTCATTTTTAACATATAATCGTTTTTGTGGGTGTCTTCTAGCGTGTATATGCAATAAATTTTTACAGACAAATTGTACGTAATTTTCTCCTAGTAATTTTTGAGCCATAATAGATAATCCGTGGTCATCATTGTAAATCATACATGATGGAATATTTACCCCAAATTTAATTAAGTCTGCTGATAAAACTAAACAGGCTCCACTTATTTTTGGATAATTTATATAAGTAAAGTCAAAATCCTTAGCTTTGGCATTTATCTCATTCATTTTCTCGATAGGTAAACTTGATTTAGCTTGATTTTCATTTAGGTGTTGATTTTCATCATCAACAAAAGTATGATTTATATAATCATTATGAACTAATGCGTCCCAAGATGCATCCCACATTTTCCTATCAGCAAAACTCAATAAATATCTGTGTAGGTTTTGTTTATGTGTATACTCCGATAAAGTCTCTATTGCATTAAATGCTTCTCTTGGAAAAAAACTATCTGTTTCACCCCACATTACATAGTCAACCTTTTTACAATAGTTATAATTTAAATCTCTTCTGTAATCCGTGTGTAAATAAAACTCATCCTTACCTATAACATTTGTAACTATATTTTCTACACCAATCTCTCGTAATCGTTGAACCCCAATATTAAACTTGTCTATTATTATCAACTCCGTAATTTTATTTGTATCTAATTTTTCTATCCTTTGAGTTAGGTTCAGGCACAAATCTATTGTAACATTCTCTTTATTATCCACCGTTTCTAATAAATTTATCAATCCATCAATAAAATCTTTATACATTTCGATTTCAAAGAACATCACATGCGTTCCTATTACATATTTCTTTTTTAAGTTCATTGAATATTCTCCAATTTAAGAGTATTTAGTTTTAAAGAAGGCGCTATATGTAAGCCATTTCGTTTTTCTATAGATTGATGATTGGATACAAAATCGTAAACACTTTGATATTTTCCACCTACATTTATAACTCCAACTTCATCTTTAATTTTTAAAATTATATCAGCAACATCCTTATGAGTTATTGAATTTCTATAGACATCATCAAAGGCTACTTTATGTCTAAATGGTATATCACATAAAGCACACCTTAAAATTAATGAATTTGGTATTAACTGAGTAACACACTCTCCACCCAATTTAGACCACCCATAATTATTTGACGGCTTTAATGGACTATCCTCATCTACAATATCTTCATCACCATAAACAAAATCGGTTGATATATAGATAAATTTGATTCCATACTTATTACATATCTTAGCTACATTAGCGGTGCCAACTATATTGGTATCTAAACTCATTATTGGATTTCTATCATTAACATCCATTGGTTTAGTTAGAGCAGCTGTATGTATAAAGTATTTGGGATAACCAGGTTTCATCATCAAGTCTTTTATTACATCAGAAACCTCGTATTCATTGGTGATATCCATATCTTTACGTGATAGGATTTTTATAGGTAAAGAATCAGTAGAAAGTTTTTCTAATTCTTTAGCTAACCTACCATTACCACTAATCAATATCATTAGAAAGTCGTCACTTCTGGCACATGAGTTATAAACTTACCACCATTTTTTATAAATTCTTTTTCATTATTCATAATTACATCTTTAAAATTCCAAGCACCTAAGTAAACATAATCGTAGTCATTTAAATCAACTTCATCTGGAGATAAAATAGGAATATGAGAACCTGGAGCAAATGTGTTTTGTTTATCGGTAGTAGTGTCCGTAATCACATCAATCAAATCAGTTCCAATCCCGCAATAATTAAATACCGTAGTTGATTTAGCAGTAGCACCTATACACATTATTCTTTTACCATTTTGTTTTAAATCTCTCAAACATCTCAGTAGATTTTCTTTGGATTCTTGTACTCTTTTAGCAAATATCTCATAGGTTTCAAACTTATTGATACCAAAATCATCTTCTTTTTTCTTTTCATACCCTACACTATCTTCAACTATACCAATATCGGCATGAGCAGCAAAGATTCGATTTGAACCACCATGTACATCTAAATTTTCAACACTAACAATCTTTAAACCATTTCTCCTTAGTAAGTTATCTAATGCAGTTACAGAGAATATATGTGGGTGTTCATCATATATTTGATCGTAAGAACCTCTCTCTAAAATTCTAAGTAGTGAAGGATCTTCAAACACAAATACCCCATCATCAGATAACAAATTTGCAACTGCTGAGAATGCATCATCTAAATCTTGTATGTGACATATACAATTAGCTGAGTAAATTAGGTCTTTTTTACCATTATCATTAATAATTTTGTCTGACAATTGGGTTGTCCAAAAATTTGTATAAGTTTTGTATCCCATATCACCAGTTTTTATAGCAAAGTTATCACACGGTTCTACGCAAATAGAACTATCCTTTTCAAAGTTACTTATAAAAGGACCATCATTAGAACCTATTTCTAATACACTCTTTGGTTTAAATCTTTTATTCAACATCTCAGCAGTATCTTTAAAATGCTTTACCATAGGATAGGAATTAGAAGTATTATAAGGATAATCCTCATTAAATATTCTTTCGGGTTCTACAAAATTCTTTATTGACACTAACTTTGACTCTCCATTCCAACATACTTTTAAATCAAATAGAAACTCATTATCAAAATCTTTTTTTTGTAAAAATGCATTTGCAATAGGATGTCTACCCAAATCTAAAAATTCTTTTTTTACATCACTTTTCATACTAAAAAAACTCCTTTAATTTTAATCATCTAAGTTATCATATAAAAAATTATATGTTTTTTCCATCAATAGTGGCACATTAGTATTTTTATCCGGTATTCCATTGAAATGATATACCCAACCTAGCTTAGAATAAAGATGGTCATCGCCCAATATTTCTTTCTTTGGCATACAAGTCATATTATATTTATAGGATAATAATTTTGTATCTATTTTATGTCGATGTAACATAAAGTTAAGAATAGTTTGATCCCTACCAATACCAAATTTATTTGACATTTGAATTATTAATTCTTTATTTTCAAAGTATAGATTAATCATTTCTTTGAAAAATGATTTATGTTTTTTATTAACTATCTGAAAACCACCATTACCATAATCCCAAAAGTTAAACCACTCATCCGTGAATAAGTATTTATGGTAATGTTCCATTCCTCTTAGAATCCAATCATAACTGCCATCATCATGCACTAGACAATATTCATCATTTGTCTTTTCAAAAAAATTAGGACAATCAGGATGAACAATGGTGTCAGCATCAACCATTAGAATCTGATTATAGTCTATTTCATTATGTTCTAACATATCAAATAGGTAATACCTCTGAAAGATGATGTGCATTTCCTCTTGGTCAACTACCGACTCATCTAACAAGAATAATTCTGCATTATTTTTTTTACAAAAATATTTCCAAGAATTAATAGAATATTGATATTCTTTTTTATTCTCAGTATTGACGGCAATCATAAATACTATATTTTTACTTGGCATTACAAATTACTCCTTCCATATCAAAGAACTTAGTTCCTGACGCATGAACTAAATCCTCTGGTTTTTCACCTATAAATTTATCTATAACTAAATCACCAACATTAACTTTTTCATCTATAGCTTGTTTTACTTCACCTGGAGGGAAACCATAATCATCAAAGATAAAAATAGGATTACCGAATCTTTTAAAAGAATTCTCTATATCCATTTTTACTTGGTAATATTCATGACCGGCATCAATAAAAACTACATCAACATCCTCTGGTAAGTGGTCTTCCCATTTATCATTATACAAATCCATTTTTACAAACTCAACATTAGTTCTATCCGAGTTGTTTGAATGTGCTTGTTCTAAATTCCAATCATCCCACTCAACTGCTATAACTCTTTTAAATATATGACTTAGCATCCGTGTAGATTGCCCTTGTGAAGCTCCTATCTCTACAATAGTTTTATCTTTATATTTGCCATTACCAAATTTTTCTAATATGTCTAATTTTAGTTTTCTTGATGTGGTATATTTTGCTGTATCTTTATGTAGCATTTCATCTAAAATCTTATCATACTTAGCAGTATCCATGTTATAATTATGTCCAACTAAATCCCATGTCTCTTTGATAAGAGTACTTCTAGTGTCTTTTGGTATCCCATTGAACACCCAATTATAACCATATTTTATAAAAAAAGGTGTCTTGTCATCACCATCTTGCCAGTTATGTGAAAATAAATCTTTTCTATGCATATGTGTTAGTTTAAACGCAATAGGTAAATCTAAATTTAATTCAACATTATTTATCTGTAACCAATAATTTAGAGGTGTTTGATCATTACCTTTTTTTACAATATTATCTTGCAAATCAATGAATTTATCTATATTATCTAAATATAGTTTTTTGAATCCTTGAATTACTTCTTTGTGAATTTCATTAAAAATAATTACACCGGAACTTACATAACTATACTGATCCAATTCAAACCCATTAAAAAATGATTTATAACCTTGAATGCTGTCATATATCCATCTCATATTGTCCCTATCATTCCAACCAACAAATTTCCTATCTGTCAATTCAAATATATTTGGAGCATTCCACTTTATCATGCAACTACTATCAGCTAAAAATATTTGGTCATAATCTATTCCAAGTCTTTCTAATTCATCAAAAACAAATATTATCTTTTGCCAATTTGGTCTGAACCTAAATAAGTCATCCTCTACTGGTTCTGTAAATGGGACAAATAATACATCATTCCTCTCACACCAGTATTCCCAAGATTTTCGTGTATATTCAAAATAATTATAATCGCCATATTTTTGGGCATTTTCTTTGTGGACAATTGCCGGCCACCATACTACATTTTTTTTCATTCTATAATTCCGTTATTTATAGTACCGTTAATATACCAACTATTTGGTAATAAAACAAGCACTTTATTTTTAAATTTAATAATTTCATAACCAAGAATCCCCAAAAACCGGTCCGGTATTTGGTTTTAAATATTGTGAAACCCCTTTGGTATTATTTCTAAATAGACATACCCACATTCCTACATTACCACTATTTAATATAACTTTAGAACATTCACTAAGTATCTGCATTATTGCTAAAAATACTTGTGCGTGATATACTTTCTCCCCTTGAGGAAAATAAAATTGAACTGCTCTATGATTTGACGAAACCTTCCTACTCTCTTCAAAATGTATATGATATGGAAACTCTTG
>Ga0307488_10002669_pt1 | contig 15039 bp, 21 predicted proteins | sample SB02metaG_FD_202248 | JGI IMG/M metagenome (GOLD analysis project Ga0307488, IMG submission 202248) | Sea-ice brine microbial communities from Beaufort Sea near Barrow, Alaska, United States - SB 0.2 | ecosystem: Environmental > Aquatic > Marine > Coastal | place: USA: Alaska | collected... | reverse complement strand
ACATCTCTACATACCTGTTGATTGTGTGGTTGTTGACTTATTACACTTTTATAATGATCTTGTATATAACCATTAACTGAATCAGCTACTGCCGGTATTGCAACTGCTATCAGTGCAACTGCTAATACTGTTGTGCTTAATATTTTCATTCTAGACTCCTATTGTTTTCTAACTATACTTATAATAGCATCTATTTACAGTATGTCAACCTTTTTATTAAAAAAGATTGTTTTTATTCGTGTTCGCCACCTTTGTCATGTGCCGGTAGGTCAACTCTTTTACCGTCTACCCAAATACTTCTGCTTCTACTCGGAGTGTGATATTTTTTATCTAAAAAGAAACTTGGTTTGCTTTTTGCAAGTTCGAATGTTGCAACAGTGATTACAATAGCCGCTAGTATTATAGCATGTGCAAACAAACTGATGCCAAATGCTTGAATACTTCCAACCATCATGCCAAAACAGATGCACCACATCCATGCTAGTATTTGTAACACCATGTGTCTAACATTGGTATCTGGAATGTTCTTTAATGGATTTACATTGGCATTCATTACACCATTCCAGCTGTCGTATATAAAAGTTCTCACAGGGTAAATTCCTTTTTCAAATGTTACTTTAAGTGGATAGTTAGCGTCAACTACATCTCTATAGTCTATAGCATCATAAAGATCTTCAAATACACGAGTTATTGTGTGATCTTTAAAATATCCTTTAATTCTATACATAATATGTATTTCCTTGTTTCTAACTATACACTCATAATAACACAGATCTAGTATAAGTCAATCTAAAAATACAAAATGGTAGTCGCCACCAAGCCTCGCCAACTACCGTGTGCAACACAGAACGTTACACCCCGACTCTCAGTATACCTCTCCTGAGACACAAGAAACTAATAAGTGCAACAGTTCTGTTGCTAGGTCTGTTGCCACCCCCACGTGCTTAAATTAAGCCGCTAGTGCCATCTCTGGCGCATAATTGTCATTTGCAATTATAAGTTTCGTTCGCGTTAACCGAGCTTACATCCGGACAACTCCACATTCCTACTACTTGCCAGTCGATCCTATTTCAACCCCATAAATTTGGTGGAGTCGCCGGGTACCGCCCCCGGGTCCTGTACAACGTTTGTTGTGCTTCTACATTGTACTATATTTATAGCACGTTTTTAGAAAAAATGCAACCTATAAATAGCATGTTTTTAAAAAAAATCCCACCAATACATGTCAGAGGTAAGTAGATGTACGTTTCAAATCAATTTCTAATTAAGGAAAGAACAATGCAGTTTAAAGAAAATCATCCGAGGACCTTAGTTAAGGTAATCTCCTGGCGTGTGTTACTCACTCTTAGCCATTTTATTAATGGACTTATAGTAACAGGCAGTATTCTAACAAGTTTAAAAATTGCTGGGTGGTCAGCTATCCTCAACAGCGTACTTTATTGGTTGCACGAACGTGCATGGAATTTTTTTCAATGGAATCGCAAGCCTAAAGATAATTTGTTCTTTCAAGACGGGCATCCAAGAACTACAACCAAAATGATTACGTGGCGGGTAATTGTTAACTTTAGCAATTTCTTTATACCTTACTTGATGACTGGGTCCTGGGGGATGGCAAGTGCATACTTCACTATTGCAGTCGTAGTAAACATGACACTGTTTTACGGGCATGAAAGACTTTGGAATAGAATTGTTTGGGGCAAAAAGATTAGTGAATGAGCTATCTGTATCATAATAAAGGAGTTTACCATTGCAACGGTAAACTCTTTTTTAATAAATTAGAAGCTATACTTGAGGCTAACACATCTGGACTACATGTTGAATGGGACTATCACAATTCTATATTCGGACAAGCTAGTTGGGACATAGAACCAAATATAGAATTAAGAGAACTATATCGACAGCGAGCATTACAACTTCGCGAATCATATGATCATTTGGTTTTATTCTATTCTGGTGGGGTAGATTCCTGGACCATACTTAAAACATTTATTGATAATAATATCCGTGTAGATGAAATTTATATGTTTGGTGCATTCGACATCGAAGAAAAACAATACTCTCGATGGAGGAAAAGCACTACTCCTGGCTACTACAGTAGAGAAATCAAACAGAGTTTGCCAATGATTAAAAAATTAGCAGAATCACACAAAATCAAAGTTAATCTCTACGACTGGACTCGAGATATAATTGATGCTGCCAATGATCCAGACTGGTTCTGGACTGCGGCGGTGCGGTTTGATCCTAGTTGTATGGTACGCAGTAAGTTTCATAAAATATTCCGGGAACACAACGAGTTATTACACAAAGGTAAAAAGGTTGGCTTTGTGTATGGCATTGACAAACCTAGGTTACTGCGTGACGACAACAATATCTATTTTGCCTTTTTAGATATTATCATGACCACCGGTACATTGCCCACTAATGACATATTGGGCGAGAATTGGGAAAATGACGAATACTTTTATTGGACGCCTAATTTACCAGAGCTATCAATTAAACAAAGTCACGCCGTGGTTAATTGGCTACGGGTCAATAACAAACTTCATTATATTAGACATGTCAATAACGCAGTTGATTTTCACGATGAAGAATACTATCGAGAAGTGAACCTCAGCATTTACCCAGACTGGGATAACAATATATGGCAAATTAAAAAACCAACTGGTGCTATATACAATGAAAATGCTCGTTGGTTTATTGAAGGCAAATTTGAGGCTAAACTCAAATGGGAAAATAGTCTTTGGGAATTAGAACGTGTATGTGGTAAAAAATGGTTTAACAATCATACTGTTAACGATGGTCTTCGGGGACATTTGAGCCCTCTGTATAAAATTACAAATTACCAAAGGAATGTTTAAGAAATTCAAACAATGGCGTGAGAAATGGACTGTAGATCATTCAGTTGATGTTGCTGTGGATCTTGTATTGTTGCTTATTGATGTTATTGCTTCACCAGTGCTTATATGTGTAAGACTTATTCGTTATGTAATTGGTGATTATGTAGTAAACAAAATTAAATCAGGTATGAAGTCAGTGATACATTGGTGGGAGAAACGTTCAAAGCCAGTGCGTAGATTGTTGCTTGTGTTGTTTTTAATTGTGTTACCATTTGTGCTGATAGTTGTGTATTTCTTTACAGAAATAGTTAGCATGTACTTTGAATACAATTGGAATGATTAAACAGTACAGTCGGTACATCGAGTGCAACAACTATACCTAACGACATGTTCCGTGCCGGGCATACTACCATCGAGCAGTTAGATTGGGAAGGTAAGATCCCTTCATTGTATAGGCTGCCAGCCTATACTAGCCATACCAAGGCGTGTCTCTTATATATATTGTTTCTTTTCCATAAATGGAATTATTACACTATTAGTAAACTGTTTGTGTGCGTCTGAACTTGGATGGTTATCTCCTGGCAACCCAAATGCACTGTTACCTATATTATCTCGAACCCATTCGTATACACCATCAACTGGTAAAAAACAATCAAAATCTATTAAGTCATATAAATGTTTGCAATCAGCATGATCTTTTATACGTTCTAAAACTTCTTTTGTATATGTACTCATAAAATATTTTATGTTGTATTGTTTTAAAAACCATTGAGTGCGTAGTATATGTTCAAGTGTATAAATTTTACCTCCAATATAATCATGAAACATTCCATAATATGCTTTTGCATATGGATTACTCCAATTATGATTTAGTATAACCCAATTTTTATTTTTAGTAAAGCCTGTTGGGTTTTCCATCCAACCTTCTTTATTTTCACCAACTTCGCTATTCTTATAATAAAAATCATGCCTGTCTGGACCGCTCCATACAATACCTACCAACATGTCAGACTCTTTGTATTGTGTACAAGCATGTATTATGCTTCTGCTTATAAGTCCATTGCCTTGACTACCCATTGCTCCATTTACATGTCTATACTCAGGCATGCCTCTGGCAAGATGTCTTGGCCATGTGTTGATTGAATCTGAAATAGTTTCTGAAAAACTACATCCGCTTGTTATTAGAACTTTTTCCAACTAATTTCCTTTATTTGGCTGGGGCGGTAGGATTCGAACCTACGGTACACGAGATCAAAACCCGATGCCTTACCACTTGGCTACACCCCAAAATTGGCAGAGGATCAAGGAGTCGAACCCTGGCTTACTGGGTTGGAGCCAGCCGTGCTACCATAACACTTATCCTCTAAATTGGTGGACTGTGAGGGAGTCGAACCCCCGACCTGTAGATTCGTAGTCTACCGCTCTATCCAGCTGAGCTAACAGTCCGAATTCTTTTATACGTTTATTGCAACATAAACTAATAAACCAAATATGCCAATGTTAATTAACATATTGATGTAGTGTGGATTTGGTTCCATGTATATCTCCTTTTAATGCAAAGGCCGGACCTTAGTACGCAACTGTTCGGATCCTGGTTTAATACAACGTTAACTATTTGTAACCTTTTTCTTATTATGTTACTAGTATACTATGGAAATGTTGGTATGTCAACCTAATAGTTGTTGATATAATCTAATCTACTTTTAATGTACTCAGCATAGGCTTGATGTGCAGGTTGAAAAAAATGTCCTGTGGGTTCTGTAGTAAATCCTTGTGCAAAACTCCATGTACAAAACTCTTCTTCAATACTATCTACAGGTCGATACACATCACCAGGCCAAGAAAAATCATATATGCCTTGGAAACTATTAAAGTTAAGTACTTCTATATCACGTTGTTTGCCTAATGCATTTACTGCTAGTATGTTTTTAATTTTGTTTAGGCGTGACTTTTCGTTGCCACCTTCGTATACCAACCACTGTTTGCCGTATGCATGGTATGCTTTATGGTTATCTACGTTTGTTGAAATATTCTGACCTTCTAACAACCCACCCCATGGTTTTCTCATCATGATTGTATTATTTGAATAGTTTAAATTAAACCATGAGTTATGTTCTGGATGCCACAGTTCAGTTCTATCCCATCCGGTCCAACAGGCAATTATAATATCTGCATGTTCAATTTGTTCTGTGCATATCCTAAACATAGCATCATTTGAGCCGCCACTGATAGCATGATTGAGTGGTGTATATCCTAGTGCTTTGGCTAACAACACAGGATAACTGTTGTTGGCTTCCCATACAACTTGTTCTACAGGGTGCTTAGTTGTACACTCAGGACCAGTGTGCATTTGTGCACCGGCTGCATGTGAGCATCCTAGTATCAATGCTTTCATCCGTACATCTCCATCATAATTCCTACACTAGCATATATTATAGCAACACTTACTATATAAAGCAAGAGATATTCACTAGGTTTCATTTAGATCTCCACTGGTGTTGCGTTTCCAATTACCATCCCTATTAAAATACAAAGCATTAAAGATTGAATATTCGATACTCCAAAAGTATCCGTACTTAGGACCAAATTGCTTATACCAAAACCAAAAATCTTTTATTCCATTGGTGGACATATTTCGTATCCTTGTAGACTTCTTTTATAAGGTTCGTCACCGCCTAGGTAAAGGTATTCAAAATCTTGACTCTTGTACCAAGCACAGATGTATTCTAAACTTTGTATACCCAATTGCATCCACGGTTTATGATAGTTCCATGCAAACTGTGCAGCCGCTACGTTACGACTGTTGTACTTAAACATAAGTGTGAATCCTACCATAATATCTGCGTCATAGTAACACATCACATCACTTTGCGGATATAGATACTCGTCTATAAACAGTGGCATAACACTTGGAAAACGTTTGTAAACACAGTAGTCTCTATAGATCTTTTGCATTTGATCAGCATCAAAATTTCTTTCTAACTTTACCGTGATATAAGGAATAGTTCCGGTGTAGTTGGTTTCTTTTAATTTAATTCTTGCATACATATCAATACCAATTTGGTGGAGCATACGAGAATCGAACTCGCCTTACAAATGTGCAACACTTGCGTCCTCCCAGATGATGCCCCAACAATGTATATATCTAAAATTATATTCCGTCTATTTTTACTTGATCAACTGTTTTTTGAAACACATTGTTTTTTAACAGTTTGAAATTGTGTTCAAAACGACTTTTATTATTCTGAACAAACTTGTGTACAAGATCAAAGTCTCGTAACAAGTTGAGGTTACGTTCTATAGCATGGTAACAACGATCAAACGGATCTTCTAAGTCTTGGTAACTGTGATCAACAATATCATCAAATACATCAAATCCAAAACCACGCATTGCGTCGGCACATCTCCAGCCGCCTACCCAAATTGGCAATGTTCCACTGTATACACTCATAATGGTTTTTTCAGTTAATATACTTTCACGTTCAAAGAAAACAGGTTCTGTTATCAAACTTATACAACTTGGTTCGAACACTGTTGTCTTTAATAATTTGTCATACGTTTCAGCATTCTTAAAACTTCCGTTCCTAATACCTTTGTCCATAACAACTTCAGTACCAAATTTGTAGTCAGTGACTGGAATACTGTTTACATCGTTGTGTTTCCATGGAAGACTGTGTGTATAGTTTATTAAATTAAAACGTTTAATTAATTGCAATAAAAATTTTCTGTGTTTCCGAGGCTTGTTTATCATAAAATTAAATATACAACTACGATTATTCCAATCAACTTCGATCAGCTGCTGGTTAAAATCATGTCCTTCTTTTGCTATAAAAGTAGGATATAATATTATGTTATAATCTTTAAGCACATCATCGTGGATAAGAACATGATCAAATAGTAGTGTATGCAGATGAGGATCGCATGTGCTGTTTTCTAATAATTTTTGAATATGAAAGCATTGGTCTTCTTCATTATAGTGATGATCACGGACAACAATTATCTCAGGTTTGTCTAATACTTCACCTGTATACTTGTAAGTAGGACCGTGTATTTCAATCATAATCAATCTCTGGAGTTCTTATATATAACTTTACACACTCTAATCTAATTGGCCAATCCATTGCAAACTGTGCCAGCAACTGTTGGTTGTGCGTTGCTGCCTGCTCAAATCGCTCGTAATCACGTCTTGTGTACTGACGGTTAATAAATGTTTTTAATTGGTCTAGTATTGCATCCATTCTATTCCAATGGTTTGTGATTGTATCATACGCAATATCAACGTAATCTTCTAACACATCAAAGCCGTGTGTCTTTAATAATTCTATACTGTGTGGCGAACAGTATAACAACCAAGGACGTGGCAATTGCAATGCTCTAAAGATCTTTTCGCTGAAAACAATTTTTGTGTCTAATGTATATGTTTCCATTACGACACTGATATTGCTATCAATTATACATTGTTCAAGTGTTCCATGCGAGTCTACAGTATTATATCCTTGTGCAAGATAACTTACAAATCCGTGTGTTAGTATTTTTCTTTTTTGTAAACGTTTAAACATTCTGTCTCTGTCACCACGTTCTCTATTCATAAAACAATTGTATCCAATGGTTGCATTGCGGTCAACGTACACAGGATCAAAACGCCATTGCCCCCAAAACTCTGGAAGTACACTGTGTACTGTTCCAGTTACTGGTATCAATGAATGATTGTCAGTGACTGTAATGTCAGCAAATTCCACAATGTCTACCAAACGGCATGAGAGTTTGGTATTGCCTTTTGCAAATTCATAAGGGAAAGAGAAAACAAAGTTATCTTCGATTTGTGTTACTGCTGAGTAACCACAGTCAATGATGTGCTCAGTTAATGTTTTAACTGTTTCTATTTCTCTTTCAGTTGAGATCCAAATTCCATCAGTGAATGTTTTCATTACTAACTAGTTATATGGAATACTGGAACAACGGAATAAAAGAATACACCTGGCCTACAGATGAGGATCCTATCATTGAGTCTATGCACAATGGAGCTCATTGTTTGTTCTATGACCCTAGTGTACACAAAGATACCATAACATATAAACAAAGTTTACAGGACATATGTGACTGGGCAAATAGCAGTATTAAAGCTCACGGTATTGACAAGTTTATTAACACCTCTGAAAATTGGTATGACATTGCTAACGTTGTTAAATTAAACATGTGGGTCGATGACATACGTAAACAAGGTATTGTAAAACCAATGATGTTGTTTTACCCAGATGGTGAAAAACTTGGTATCAACAACGGCGAAAGTAGACTTAGAGCATGTACTTGTATACCTGAACTCACACATGTAAAAGCCTTTATTTCGACTAGTGTAGAACATCGTGCAAAGTTTGAACACCTTGAAGAAATAAACACATTAAAACAATTTGCTGAAAAATGTCATGCAGTTATTGGACAACAGTTTATGTTTACAATGACAGATCCTCTGGCACCATACGGAATATATTGGTATGAATATAATAGCCAAGCAACTGCTCCGGTAACTCCTGGTGAACAGACCTGTGTAAACACACTGAGAAACTATTTACATAGTCACCCAGATATTGTGTTTACTATAGATTGGTTTAGCAATATAGTAGACTGGTCTAATTATCTTGATAGGTCCAGTAGTTAATCTGTAAACAACGTCGCACAGTTGGAAAATGCACCAATGGATAATCGTGCAAACTGTGATTGCCAGGAATAAAGAAAAAACATCTATTGTCTTTGCTTTCTATTCTAGTTCCATCTCCCAAACCAGTGCCAGGATACAGTTGTGTATGGTCTGTATAAAGTAAAGCACTTAATCTTTTTGCTGGTCTGTCATAGTGTGGCTCAAGCCAGAAGTCACCAATGTCGCTTATAACTTCTACTCTTGGAAACATATTTGTATAGTCTATACCTGTGTGTATTTCAAAAAACTGTTTGTACTCACCTTGATGCAAACTGCGATACAGTTTATGCAAATGCGGATATTGTTGTGCATGTTTATCTTCTATAAACAAACGTTTACTATCAAAACGTCTACCAGGCTTTGCTTGTTCTACTATATGTTCAACTGATTTGACTTCTGCTAAACATTCCTGTGTAAGAAAGTCATCTACTATCCAGTGTAGCCACGGAGTTCTATATGTGTCTGCCTTCATAAAAACTCTCTTGTGCTATTGTTTTCCAGTCTGCCATTCTGTCTTTGGTTTTCTTAAAATTTGGAAAACTATCATTGGCATGTCCAGTAAAGCCCTTCTTTGTATATATCAAGTCTTCTGTCCACCTTTTTAGAAACTGGTCTCTGATAATAGGCTTTGACACAGTACTAACTTTGTATTCAAAAGGCAAGTTAAGTGCAAACTGCATGATTGGTTTGGCTATAAAAGGATTACGTGATTCAATACCAAATGCACCGCCTATAGTATCAATAGCTCTACAATCAACTCCACTTACTTGGTGCCAATAGTCTGCTAACAAAGTGGCTTGTCCTGTGTGATTATTGTAACTATCCATACACCATTTCCATAATGGTGATCCAGAACTATAAGGACTGTCGTTATTAAATGATAATGTTTGGTACAAATCATAACCTCCAAATAACTCATCAGCACCAACGCCGGTAAACAATACACGTTCCTTGCACATTTTACTTACAATCCATTGGCCAACAAAACTCCAGGAACCTGCTGGCATACGTGTTCTGTAAAGCATTTCTACGTATTCTTTATGCCATTGTTTCTTGCTAACAGATTGAACTGTTAAACGTTTACGTTCTTGTGTGGTTAAAAATTTATCAATGTTGTCTACAATAGGATCTTTGCCTGTGTTATTTACTGCATAAAGTTTAAGATCATCAATACTATTGAGTATTAAACTACTGTCTAGGCCGCCTGAGTATGTAAGTCCTGAATCACAAGCAGGTGTCATTGTTTTTATAGTTTGCTTCCACAACATATCAAATTCTTCAGTTGCTTCTGCATATGTACATTGATCTGGTTTAATCCAATTCCATACCATATCAATAGGTTGCGATACTATTCCGTTTGTATACTCCCATCCAGGTATAACACGTGTAATACCTTTATAAGGTGTCTGTTCAATAATTGACCATGTTTTGTTTATATATGGAACACTGACTTTTATGTCTTTGATATATTCCAGCATAGGTGCAACTTCGCTACACACTATCAGCATGTCATCATCTTGGTATTGGTAGAGTGTTTTCTCACCTTGTGGGTCAGCCGCATATCTAACTTTTTCGTTGTTGCTCCATGCCCATGCCCAAGGACCCCATCCACGTGCTAATCCACGTGCATTACGATTTACACATTCATCTACAAATTCTATATCGTTCGAATAGTTGCCTAGTTCTTTGTAGTTGTATATCTCGCCGTTATAGGCTAGGAAGTCGTCGCTTGGTTTTTTATAGTAGGTGTCTGTGCCTGTAATATGCAATACAGTTTGTGCAATGAATATGTTATTGACGTATCTATAACGTGTGTGATCAGGCCCGCGACTTTTAAGTATGCTTAATGCTTTAAGATGCAGTTCTACAGGGAGTGATTGTTTTGCTTTTACTAATAAAATACCACACATGTTAACCTAGTTGATACTCCATTGTTATTTGCCATGCAGTTCCATCTGCAAATTCATCTCTGTTAAATTGACTGTGTGCTATGTGTTCTAACATTTCCTGTCTGTCAAAGTTTGTTTGATTTTGCCAATGTTGTACTGCACTCTCTCCTAGTATTTCAATTGGCTTGCCTAAACACAGTGCTTCTACGGCGGCCATACTGTGATGTGTAATCACCTTACGACTATTACATATGAGAGGTACTATATCTTTAAAACGTTGTTGTCTACTGGCACGACCACCAGGTTTATCTCTTATTACAAGCGGCACATCTAGACTTTCGTAATGTGTTATAGTTTGATGTCTCCATGTGTCATACTCTTTGCCAAACCAAGAAAACAGTTTGTTTGGCAAAGGCATTACAAGTAAATTGTAATCTCCATTACTATTCCAGTCTTTGTAGCGATCATCTAATTCTAGTGTGTGTATTCTACTTTTACCAAACCTACCTAAACGTGTGTTTTGCAAACTGTTATAACTTACTCTATAGTACCAAGGCTTTTTGTATTTGTGATTACCTATGTAGCCATTGTCTACGTAAAAGAAATTGATGTTGTTTTCTTTTATTACTTCCTGTAGGTAATTGTCGAACGGAGCACTGAATACTAATATTCTGTCTTGTTCAATGTCCTCTTTAGAATGAACTATTTTAACATCATAGTTATCAAGCAAATAAGGAAACAGTTGTCCCCTTATTCGTATAGATTCTGCTGGTATTTGAAATTTCATACAGATTTACGTTTAATTTTTAATCTTTTGATTTCGTCTTGTGTAACACACATAAAACTTACGCCGTTGTTGTTTGGTTCCATTATTTGTACGTCATTGACTAATTCTGGTGTATCTTCAATATAATACAGACATTCTTGCTTACCAGTAAAACTATCCATCATTTGTTTTACTTCAATACGTTCTGTATTAGGAAAATACACCAGTGCAATTATAAACCATTCAATCACTATTACTTTGCGCCGTCACGTGTTAGTGCAAGTTTGTAACAAACTCTTTTGCCTTTAACACTGTCAATAGTGATAGCAGGCAATCCTTCAGTTACAACTCGACATTCTGGTAAGTTGTACCATTTAAAGCCTGCTTTTTTCTGCTCTTCAGCAGTTGCCATGAAGTCGTTATTTCCTATTGAAAATAGTACTGCTAGTATAATTAATCCCATTGTTTTTCCTTTGTTTCTAACTGTTATGTACTTATTGTAACACTAGAAACGCCGTTTGTCAACCTTAGAGATAACATAAAAATACTTAATGGTGGAGGATGACGGGATCGAACCGACGACCTATACGTTGCAAACGTATCGCTCTCCCAACTGAGCTAATCCCCCAAAAGGATAATGGTGCCGATGGAGAGATTCGAACTCCCGATCCACGCATTACAAATGCGTTGCCTTACCACTGGGCCACATCGGCATCGTTTTACTTATTGGGGTTTTATCTGAGCAGTAATTTTATAACATAAACCATGCTGGAGTACCAGGCTTGATGCCTTGTGCTTTTGCTATTTCTAACTTGCGTTGATATTCAGCAGCTTGTACTGTTACAGACTGTTTCTTTGGTTGGTTTAGATTATTAGCATTGCCTGTAATCATAAACTCGTGAATAGGATCACTAGGATCTAAGTAACAACTATCATCTGCTGATGTTAAGTTAAATCTATCACTGTTGTACTTTAGTTCTCTAGTCATATTGATATTTATTACCAATGATCAGGCCATGCAAATTGTCTATTGATACTGTTGTAATTTGATATTGTACGCTGTCCAATTTCACTTAGGCGGCTATTCATACGAAGTTTCTCCACCCATCCAGTTAAATGAATCAGTTCATCTTTTCTTCCACTGCGTAACATACTACCAACACTGCAAGGTCTACCACGTCTACTTGGATACCCATAATCCCAAAGTGTTTGTATTTGTTCATATCTATCTGTTACTTTTTTATAATCGCCACCTGCAGTATGTTGATAAAAACCACACTGTTTTGGCATTACAAAATAAGAATCATATGCTGACTTTAACATAAGACAATCGTGCTGTTCTGTTGATGTATCTATTGACCAACCTGAATTGCTCCATCTATGTGTTGATTTACCTTCTTCGTCCATCCGTGCAACTTCATTGTCTGTCATTATTTGATCTGGTGCTACATGATGTTTTTGTCCAACAAACTGTATTTCTTGTGCTTTAACAATAACATTTGGTATCATGTTTTTTGCTGCAGAATCAAATATTTCTTGTAGATTTCCTTTGCTTTCTGCTTCTGCATACTTTTGTACAGTGAACAATTGCAATTGCAATCCAGATAGATCCTCACCTTTAAATTCGTAATACCGATTATTTTTAATCTTTCGTTGTGTGTTAACACACATAGATATGTCTTTGGTTTTTAAGTACATTAATATATCTCACTACTGTTTTTGTATAATTATATTATAACAGAGGAATTGTAAAAAGTCAATGGGTGGTTTTAATAAAAAAATAACTGGATTGTTAAACAACTGCGGAATTAACTATGAATTTGTTCCTAGTGTGTTGCAACGTCCAATAGTCAATGGTTGTTGGACTTTGAATCTTCCAGAGATATCCAATGAACAATGGAATAAACAAAACTTTCGATTGGTAATACACGCACAAGATTTTTGTAACTGGTATAACAATGAATTATGTGTGGAATTGTTTGAGATTGAAAAAATGCTAACTGATGAACAACAAAGCAAAACAATCTTTGTACATTGGGACCATGATTTAATAAATCGTTATCAAGGCAGAATACACTGTGTGGAGTTTCCATCTCATAGTTGGGAATTAATTGAAGATCTCAAAAAACGTTTTAAAGACTGGAAGTCGGTATATAGCAAAAGTAAAAAAAAGTATAATTTTTTATGTTTAAATGGCTATCCAAGAAAGCACAGAGATCAAGTTTATAGCCTGTTACACAACCAACCCAAGGGCTATGTAACGCACAAGAAGCTTAATGCGTACACAAAGGCACCATATGCACAGTACGACTTTGATAATGTTGGAAACTTTATTAAACTTAAATCATTATACAAGTCAGCAAGTGCAAGTATTGTCACAGAAAGTATCTATAGTGATGGCCCGGGTATTATAACTGAAAAAACTTTACTAGCAATAGCTGCCAAGCATCCTTTTATGTGTATAGGACATCAACACATACATCAAGAGATTGCTGAACGTGGCTTTGAAAATTATAACGAGATATTTGATCTTGATTATGACGTAATAGAAAGCGAATTTAGATTAGATGCTGCTATACAAATGAACTTGGAAACTATTACCAGTGACGACTTTGATGTTGAAATTGCTAAAGAAAAAGCTGAACGTAATTATGATTTCTTAATGAACGACTATATGCAATCAATTGAAGATAGAGCAAACAAACAGTTAAGAGAAATTATTCGCTAACCAGCCTTCTAAGTCACCTGTTAGGTTAGCCATCATTGCTTCTTGACTACCAAAGAAACTCAAACGTTTTTGTCCGTAGAAGTAAGGAAATTGTAGTTTGCGATCGAGACCAAGTATTATACGTTTGTTCTTACGTGCAAAGTTATCCGGTAATTCAAAGTTCCAATACTCAAACTTTAGTTTCTTCATAACTGCAAACCCAGTTGACGTTAGTCGCATGCCGCCATTTTCTCTGGTGTTATACCACCAAGAGTGTAATGCAGTCTTGTAGTCTATGGAATTTTCTGTTGAACCGTCAAAATGCAATGCAATAAGAGTTGTTGTTAACTTCTTCTTATCTCGCATCTGGGTATACTTGCTCACCCTTGTGAAGCAATACCACACTAAACTTTTCTGTTTTAAACTGTATGTTTAGTTTTTTTGCTAAACTAATTGCATGCCCTGGGTTTGAAAAACTTACTTTCTTATACTTAGGTCCAGGATACTGCACAAGCATGTTTGAAGTCTTTAAGTTTATTGGACTGCCTTCAAAATAAACTGCCCATATGCCAGTACTGGCAAGAACTTGTTCTGTTTTATAAGTTGCTTTGTCTGTAACTTCTACTAATATTGTTGGCTTTGGTCTACTCATGTTATTATCTCCACAGTTATTTATGATTAACTGCGTAGATAACTGACTTAACGGCTTAGTTAACTACCAATTTCCACCATCAACTTCAATTTCAGTAGATGTTTCTTCTGTGGGTCTGTTTGCTAATGTTTCGATATCAAGCAACAGTTTGGTTATATCACCGTGTAAGTTCTTGGCATCTGCCATGGTCCAGATAAAATCATTAGCACCTGTTGCATCACATTGTGCAACTCTGTCAATAAACTTTCTAATGTAAAGTCCACTCATTTGTAGTAGAAACCATCTGCTTCTTTAACTGGACCAAAGTATCCATATCGATCTAGCAATATAAGTTTTGGACAGAACACAACTTTTGATTTACGTCCGATTGTGAGCATATAGTATCCTGCGGCATACCAACTCTTTGATTTCTTTTCTTTGGTATATACAGGAATCCTGGTGTGTATGTTGTATACTCCGTTGAATGGCTTGACGTCTGTAGGAAATCCATTAA
>Ga0307488_10002667_pt1 | contig 15046 bp, 11 predicted proteins | sample SB02metaG_FD_202248 | JGI IMG/M metagenome (GOLD analysis project Ga0307488, IMG submission 202248) | Sea-ice brine microbial communities from Beaufort Sea near Barrow, Alaska, United States - SB 0.2 | ecosystem: Environmental > Aquatic > Marine > Coastal | place: USA: Alaska | collected... | reverse complement strand
TTAAAGGTACCACCATTAAACAATATTTAGATTTACAAGACTATCACCCAGTATCATCAGAAGAATTCGGTAAAAGGTTTGGTGTGGATGTTTCAGGTGGTGGTGCTAACCCAGAAAAATCAAAAACTATTGCGTTAGAAGATTTTGTTAGAAGAGTTGTTCAATCAGCAAAACAATTACAAGGTGATGATGGTTATGAGGGATTGAGTGTTGGGTTTAGTGACGATGATTTAGGTAATGTCATTAAAGCTGAAGAGTTTATTAGAGCTGAATTACATAAAGCATACCCCAATATTAAGTTTTTAGTGTATGATACTTCAGACCCTAAAGACACTAAGAAAAAAAGAATTATAATTAAAAAGTAATATTTCTGAAAAGTAAATATTTATAAATAAAGAATAAAAGAAAATTAAAACAATACAACTATGGCTGATTTATTAATGAGAATGCCCGTTCCTTACGAACCTCTAAGAAAGAATAGGTTCATCTTTAGATTTCCTGATGAGTTAGGTATTCAAGAATGGTGGGTGTCAACTGGTTCAAGACCGAAATATACAAGTGATGAGGTGGAAATACCTTTTCTTAATACATCTACTTTTGTAATAGGTAGATTTAAATGGGAGACTATTCAAATTACATTAAGGGATCCAATCGGACCTTCTGCAACACAAGCAATGATGGAATGGGTTAGACTTCATTCTGAATCTGTAACAGGTAGACAAGGTTATGCTGCTGGTTATAAGAAAGATGTTGAACTAGAAATGTTAGATCCAACAGGTGTAGTTGTTCAGAAATGGATTCTACAACAAACTCAATTAAATGATGCCGATTTTGGTTCATTAGATTACAGTTCGTCTGATTTGGCTGATATTACTTGTACTTTGAGATTCGATAGAGCTATCAACGTATTCTAATATAAACACAATATAAACATATTATTTAAAAGTCACCTCAAAAGGGTGACTTTTTTGTTTTATGGAATATTTATAAAGAAAAGAATATATGAAAAACTTAAATGAACAATCAGATAGAATCAAACAACTTTTTACAGAAGAAAGATTATATGGTAATCTAATATTAGAGAGTAGTAAGATAATATTAACTGAAGATAAGGTAATTGATAAGGGTAAAAATGAATTAGGTAATTCGTTTAAATTAAAAAAAGATAATAAAGGTATTTTTACATTAATTGGGAAGAAAAACACACAATTATTAGATTATGATAAGAACGGTAATATCACTCTAAAAAAAGAATTCGACCCTCAATTCCAAAGAGCGGTAGATAATATATTAGCTTCTATGGGGGAAGAGGGGATGTTTTATGATAAAAAATCTGCTAAGTTAGTCCCTGTTAAAATTAAAGGGGGGTATAAAAAGAAAAGAGATGTTTTAAAATTTAAGGTTGTGATGAACGGTGATGGTGACACCGAAGGTGCAACAACGTCACCAGAAGAAGAAGTAACAACACAACCTACGGCAGCAGCACCTACGGCAGCAGCGGCAACGGGGTTATCACCTACGGATACTAAAACTACTGCAGCAACACCTACGGATACTAAAACTACTGCAGCAACACCTACGGATGGTGAACAACCTGCAGCAACACCTACGGATACTAAAACTACAACACCACCTACGGATACTAAAACTACAACACCACCTACGGATACTAAAACTACAACACCACCTACGGATACTAAAACTACAACACCACCTACGGATACAGCACCAACAAATAAAGGTGATTTTACTGCAGCGTTAACACAGATAGGTGGTTCACAAAAAGGATTTACTTATGTATCTTCAGGTGATGGTAAAGCAGAAAAACTTAAAGATGGTAAAGTGGTTGCGAACTATGTAAGAGAAAGTAAAATTAATAAGAAATCATTATTCGAATCGGTTATGGATTTTGATATTGATAAAGCAATTGTAGAAAATTGGAAATGGGTTGAGGGTGATAAAACATTTAGTGATAAATTAAGTGGTAACTTTGATAAAGCAATTGGTCAAATATCAGATACACCTGTAGATGATACTAAAAAAGGAGAGGTACCAAGTGGTCAAGAAATGTATGACTGTATAGATTTTGAGGGTGGTGGTGAACATACTGAAGTTGGTGGTAAGAAGGTGTTTATAATATCAAATTCAAACGAACAACAGCTAAAAACAGAAATGTTATTCTATGCTGACGGATCAGTTGAAGTGGCAATGGATTCTAGAGAGAGTATACATAAGAAGGCTTTAGGAGGGGGAGAGAGAATTGTTGAACGAAGGGGTACGTATGATTGTAAGAAAGACACATATAAATTTACAAATGGTGAGGGAGGTAGTCTAAAATCGGCGATTAAACAATTTTTATCTGATGATGTTAAGGATGATGTTAAGGATGATGTACCTGACGCTGATGGTGATGGTATACCTGATAGTATAGATCGTGATTCTGGGGATGAAACACAGAAGACTGACCCAACAAAAACTAAAGGTGGGTCATATGATTGGATAAAAGTATAATGGGTAAATCTATTATCATATCTGAAAGTCAATATGAAAGAATCTTCTTGAAAGAACAGGAAGAGGAAGACCCTTGTTTAGGAACAGACAAAAGATTGTCTTTTATAAAGGGTCAATTTAAACTACCAAAGTCAGGTTTAGGTGTTCCACCTAAATTGAACCCACAACAATCATGGGTTTCTAACTTTGGATGTCATTTAGGGTATAGTTTCAAAACAATGAATTTAACTTATAATTTTTATTTTTTTGAAAAACCTAATTTTATGGTAGTAATAGATAGTGGGGGTAATAGTGAGTTTGATTTTACTATGGGTCAATACCCAGAATTAGTAGGTTTAACTAAAATTAAACTTTGGGGTAATTACGACTTTAAATTTCCATCTGCAACACCTGATGGTTTTAAAGTTGTTTCATACGTAAAAGATGGGCAAACAGTTAAAAAGGGGGATGAGATGATAACAGAGTTTAAAAATTCTTTTAAGGATCTTTTTGATGACATATTTAAACAAACACTACCAACAGGTGAAGAGAAAATAACTATTGATACTGAAACACAACAAGAAATTAATAATTTATCTAATTGGGTTGATGATGAAGAGGAGGATGATATGCTAAGGGTAAGTGAATTTATATATGATAAATTTAATGGTGATTGTCAATCATTAGAAAATTTTAAACACCTCTATCAAAATAGTGAAGGAACATCATTATTTGATGAAATCCAGGGTATGACGTATTATTTAAATATGAAAGAATATAATGGTTATAGAGATGACTTATTGAGGTTATTGAATGACTGCTCAGCTAGATTATTTAATACATTATCAGAAAATATAAAACAAATGAAAATAAATGAAGGATTATGAATAAAGTAATAAAGATAACAGAGGGTCAATATAGTAGACTTTTATTAAATAATCTTAATGAGGTATTTTCACCATTAAGAGAATTAATGACGTGTAGAATTACTGAAGATAAAAAATATGTTGTTTATAAAGGACAAGTATATAGTAGTAAAACTGGTGAAGTATTACCTTTAACTGAACAAGCGTTGGGTGTTACTAAAGCGTTAGGGTCTACAGGTAAAATAGCATCATCAGATGATGGTTGGTCAATAAGTGATATTTTACATACAGGTGTTGACATAGTTTCTACTGCAGCAGATTTCATAGTGCCTGGGTCAGGACTTATAATTGATGTAGTACACGCTTTAAGTTATGTTGTAGAAGCCCAATTTTCATCAGGGGAAGAAAAAGACACACTTTATTTAATGGCGGCAATAACAGGTATGTTTGCTTTAATACCCGGAGCATTACAAGCAGTTGCACCGATTCTTAAAAGATTTGTTAAATCAGGTGGAAAGATGTTATTGAAAGAGTTGCCGATGGTAAAAAAGGCTTGGGATATGGTGTCAAAACATATTGGTACTTTTTTGAATCTGTTACCTAAATCTGTTGACGAAGCATTAGGTAGTAAACTTGGTCAGAAATTACTTGGTAAAAACGCTGATAAAATATCAAAAGGAATAAAGGATTTTTCATCTAGAATTAAAACTATTTTAGAAAAATTAAAAAATAATACTGATGCAACTATAAAAAGTGGTAAGAAAGCAATTAAAAAAGTTAAAGACGTAGTACCTAAGGCAAAGAAATCAATTCAAAAAAGAATCATTGATCCGTTAACCGCAAAAAGTAATCTAAAAAATTGGAACTCATTATTAAAGAAAGGTAAGGTAGTATCTAAAAAAGGTAATGTTTATAACATCACCTCTACTCAAGGTAGAGCGATAATTGCTGCTAACCCGGAAAAGTATATCGATGATATAATATTTGACGCTGAAACAGGAGGTGCTTTTATAAGGAATAGTGAAGAGGGTATGAAAATTATTTCCAAAAATAAAGAATTTATTAAGAGTGCAATAAATCAATCAAAAAAGAAACTAGGTACAACTGCAGATGATTTTATTAGTGATAAAGTACCTGAAGGTTTTCGTAAAAGTATAGAGTTTCCGGGTACACCAAAAGGGAAACCCAAGTTGACATCACCCAAGTTGACATCAACCAAGGAAGTTAGTAAGGTATTAGGGGTTGAGTTAAAGGGTATTGCAGCAGCAAAAAAACTATATCAAAATTCTTTGAAATCCTTATCAAAATACCCTAAAATGGCATCGTTTTTTAAGCCTTTTTTGTCGGGTCTATTTCCGCCAACAGCGGTTTATAAAATGGGAAAATACATGTTGAAGTTTGTGAAGGGAGCTGAGGGTACTAGTAGGTATCCCATAGCAGCTCAGGTTGTTGGTTTCTGGTTATATACGACTTTTGTTGCCAATTTGATAACCCATTATTTATGTGGTTTGGGGTTAAAAGATAGAGTTACCAACCAAGATGAATTTATAAAGGCAGTGGAAGATAAAAATTTCAATTTATTGGGGGTGAGTGATCCTTTGGAGTTTAGTTTATTAAATACCATTATGAATCTATTGATTGCATTACCAAAATCATATGTTAAAACCATATTCCAGTTTAATGATTGCGATACACCATTAAGTGTGATATATAGCCCAGTGAAAGAAATATATGATTCTGCCCCTGGTTATTTTAAAGGCACACCTGTTGAGAAATTACTTATTAGTGTAAAGAACTTACCTGAATCAATTAATAATAAGGTAGGAACGGAAAAAGAAACTGGAGATTCAATGTATAAAAAATGGGATGGTGGAAATAAAGGAGAATAAATATAATGAATGTTTTAGAAATAAGAGAAAGAATTAAGTATTTAATTAAAATTATTTCAGAGGGTGTTGGTGATGAGATGGAAATCTCTATTATGAATGAACTTGAAGAAATAGAAGAAGAGTTAAAGACTTTATCTTTACAAGATAAGTAATATATTTTAATAAAAAAAGTTTTATGGAGCAGAGCGCACATTTAGGTAATATGGATCCTAATTATGTACCGGATGAGTACAAGGAGCAATATGATGTTATTGAGTTACCATCACAAGGTATTTTATATACAAATAAAAAATCAAATGTTAAGGTGTCATTCTTAACAACAATGGATGAAAATATTTTAAGTTCACCTAACATTGTTAATAGTGGTAAACTGATAGATATCTTATTGGAAAGGAAAGTAAAAGATTTAGGGTTTGATACTAAAGACTTACTGGAGGGTGATAGGATGGCAATATTAATTTATTTAAGGTCAACAGGTTTAGGTGAAATTTATAAACAAGCGGTAATACACCCAACTACAGGAAAAATTGTGGAGGGGGAAATAGATCTCAATAACCTTAAACAGAAGAAATTAGATATCCAACCTGACGATAAAGGTCACTTTGATTTTGAACTACCACATTCTAAACAAATGGTTAAATTTAGGTTATTAACAGGGAGAGATGAAGATGAGGTTGATATTTTAGATAAAAGTCTGATGGAACGTAATAATGACGATATATCCCAAAAAATTACATTACGTCTAGAAAGACAAATTATGCAAATAGGTGATATAGATGATAAATTGAGGTTATCAGGAATTATTAAGAAAATGTCAATTAAGGATAGTAGAACTTTAAGAAAGTATATGACAAAAATAGAACCAGGCATTGATTTTGAAACTGTCGCAACAATCCAAGGAGGGGTTGAAGCTGCTACGTTTCTTACGATCAGAACTAATTTTTTATGGCCTGAATTCTAATTATTTAGGTAATTTACAAACAGAAATTTTATATTTAGTTAAGAATGGATTCACATATAGTGACATCCTTATAATGCCTACATGGGCTAGGAGGAATTTTATTTCATTAATGCAACCTAAAGAAGAATAATCTTTTTATATTTTAAGATATTTATTAATAAAAACCATTATGAATCTCAAAGATAAAATAGTAAAACAAGAATTTATAATAGAGGGTATCAATAAAGGTATAGATAATCTCTTAAAGGAAAACTGGATGTGGGATGTGGTTAGTTTTGTTCGTTCACCACCAATGTTTGTTGCAAAGAAAGTGTTCTCATCACTTGGTGGTAAGTTAGCTGACGGTATTGAAGATAAAAAAGATGAAATTGATAACGCACAAGCTTCTGAAGATATCCAAGGTTTAAAGAAAGAGTTAGATGAGTTAATGGTTTTATTAAAAGACTTTGAGAAGAAAAAAATGGAAACCATTGGATTCAACCAAATAGTTATAGAGTTTAAAAAGAAAGTGGAATTAGATATCATCAAGTTGAAATCTCCTGAATTTCAAAGAAACCTTGTGGGGGTGATGTATTTTAAAGTAGTTGGGGTTGACGAAACAAATAGAACAATTGAATTGAAAACAAGTAGTTTTCCTGATACAATTATTTTAAATCTTAAATATGAAACACTAACAACTTATCAAGACCAAAAAGGGGAGGTTAACTTAATTTATAGTAGATATGGTGATCCTGATTTAAGACCGGTTGATGGAGAGTTAGAAGATTGTTACTTTAAAATAATAGAAACAAAGTAATATGTTTACTAGTATCATAGAGAAACAAATAGAAGAACTTGAAAAAACACTTGCAAAACTAGAGGTAACACTTAAAGAAAGTAAGGAAAAACCTATTAAAGATGAAGATAAAAAAGAAACAAAAACGAAATAGAAATGGGTGGATGTGACGAGGGAGTATATTCAGACCCTAATAGAATTGGTGATGCGGTTGGTTGTTTAAGGGATTTAATCGGTCAATTAAAGAAGGATATAAAAGGGGTAACCAAAGAAACTAGTAATTGGGTTAGTAAGATTGGTGACGGTGACTCTCTTTTTAAAAGTATAGGTAATAGTGTTGCAGGTATTTATAAAAACAATGCAAAGTTTGCTTCTGATTTAAACGCCCAATATAAGGTTGGGGAAGAAATTGCTAAAACATATAAACAAACATCTATATCTATAGGTATCTCCGCGAATAATCAAAAAGCATTTGGGAAAACATTTACTAAATCACTTCAAGGGGTTCAAGAATTAGGTGGTGGGTTAGACGATGTTAAATCTATATATACAAAATTTTCATCAGAATCAGGTAGGGTTCGTATTTTAGACCCTGAAGAAGTTCAAAGAATTTACGCAATTGAGAAAGCCACCGGATTGATGGGTGATTCTGCTGCGGCTTTAGCTGAACGTTTTGATGCAATGGGTGTTGGTTCAGAAGGTTTTAGTGAAAACATTACTAACCTAGTTGCTGACTCACAGAAGATGGGTCTAAACTCATCAAAAGTTGTTGGTAAGTTATCAGATAATTTTAAACAAATGCAGAATATGTCATTCAAGGGTGGTGTTAAGGGAATGTCAGAAATGGCAAAACTATCTGTAAAGATGAAAATGGAAATTTCTGATATGTTGAGTATGGCTGATAAGTTTTATGAACCTGAAGCAGCTATTGAAGCGTCAGCTAACTTACAAATGTTAGGTGGTGATGTAGCAGCAGCATTCGGAGATCCAATACAATTGATGTATGAAGCAAGAAATGCACCAGAAGAATTGGCGAAGAGGGTAGGTGAAGTCACTAAAAATATGATGCAGTTTAATAAAGAAACTGGAGAATTTGAAATGCCACCCGAAGCTAGGATGCAGATTCAATCAATGGCTGAATCATTAGGTTTAAATAAAGATGAAATTATAGATACCGCTCGTCAAATGAGTAAGATGTCACAGATCAAAATGGATATCGGTGGTAATATGTTTGACGATGACCAACAAGAAAAAATTGCATCATTAGCAAAGTTTGACAAAACAGATCAAAAATGGAAAGTTGATGTTGGTGGTGAAGCTGTCGCAGTACAGGATTTAAATACGGCAGAATTAGAAGAGGCTATGAAAGCACCTTCAACAGAACAAGATGCGATAATGATGACTGCAAAGGAAGCAATGACTACCAATGAGTTACTTACTTCTATTGTTGAACAATTTCAGACAGGTATTGTCCTTAAAACAGGTGTATATGAAAAAACTGCAAAAAATCTAGATCCACAAATAGGTAAAATGCAGGATACAAATCAAGCAGTTATTGATGCTTCATTTGATGCAATTACTAAATCTCCAGGGTTTAAAGACTTATCAAAAGTAGCTGGTAGTGTTGCTGAAATTACTACAACTATGTCAGCAGGGTTTCAGGATATGATACAGGGTAATATGGAGTTCATTTCAGATTCTTTAGAAAAGATGGATATAGAAACAATTAAAAAAGAGATGACAGCCATTATTAGACAAAGTATGAATACCGATTCAAATATTGAGGACATAAAGGATCCTGAAATTCCTGTTGAGGAGGAGAAGGACTTTATTATGAGGAAAGGTCAACCAGCAGTTTCTTTCACTTCAGAGGATGATATGTTTAGTGGTAAGGCTGGTGGACCAATTGCTGGATCATTAGCTCAAATTTATGAAAAGATAAACCAACCAATAGAAATACCTAAAATTAACATACCATCATCAAAATCACCAGTAGGTGGTGAGAGTATGAAGATTGAACCATTAACTGGTAATATACTTATTGGTGGAAAAATTACAGTATCAAATGAAGATGGTAGCGCGACTTCACAAATGGATTTAGAAAAATATAAAAGAGATATTGAGACAAAAATAATGGATAAGGTGTATGATGTTATGGCAGATAATTGGGATGGTAAGAATGGTGGTAGAGGTACTGGTGTAGTATCAGTTCCAATGTAATTAAAATATAATTAGTTACTAACCTTTACTTACCCCCAAATAATGACGGTCCTTATAACAGGACCTTTAATTATTACTTAATAAATCAAAAATAACTTAAAACAAGTAAATATAATAATATTATATGTCCCGGGAAATTTCTTGTACAGTATTTATTAATAAATAAATTATATGCCGGGATTATTATCAAGTTCAGTAGAGTTTAGAGAATTCTTAATAGGTCGCAATTTGCCACCCCCAGTTCCTTTTGAAATTAAGGAAGGTTTTTTACAAGCATTTTATCAAGATATAGGAAAAGTAATAGGTGTACCTAATTCATTAGTAGGTGAGTATATACAATTTGATGAAGAAGGTGGAATTGAATTAGATGGCGAAAGTAGTCGTGATGTTTTATTAAATTATAATAGATACATTAATCAGGATGAAGCAAGAGAGTATGAAGTAATTACTCCAAACATAGATGCAACAAAACAAAGACGTGCACCTTATAACACACAGAACTTCGGTTTAATCTACAATAGTAGTAACATTGGTATCAGTAATCCATTCACAGCCATTGACGCTAACAGGACGTTGGAGTTTGAGTCTCCGTTAGGTATAATAGGTTCAGAACAACTAGAATTTCACATTACTGAAAAGGTTAACCAAAATTTGATTAATGAAACGATTGATAGAGTTAACACCAATCCTTTAAGTTTAGCTCAAGGTAATAGTTTAATCATACCAAAATATGATATTACAGTAGCTAAAAATCCTATCGGAAAAGGTGTAGACTTCATAGGAAAAATCCAAGGGATACAATTACCTGTAAGTATTATCCCAAAAGGTGCAATCGGATGGCAAGAATTTAATACCGCTAAAGGTGGTAAGGTAAAACAAAATGTAAGAAAAATATTATCCAAATTAGGTATCACTAGTGAATTAGGTTTATCAACTGAAAAACGTATGGATGAGTTATTAGGTAGAACTAGTACAGGACAAAAGAAAGAAATATTCTCTTTATTATCTAGAAACCAATATATACCCGACTATAGTAGTCCAAGATTATTCGGTTTATTAGGTGATAGAGCACCAACAAGTAGGTATTATATTGGGAATGAATCTTCTACAAATAATGCTGGAGGTATCGGAAGGATATTTAGGTCTGAAGATTTTAATGGTAATAGTGAAACAGATGCGGTTAAACCACCTAATAATTTTTCTTGGTCACCTTATTATGATGATGTAAATGGAAACGTAACCTTCAATGACAAAACAATTTTATCTAAAACAAAAGAACTATTAGACAACTATTCTGAAACTGATGTGTATATTAATCAAACTAGTAAGTTCTTTAAAGATAAAGTAACAGGAAGAAAAATTAGTAGAGGTAACGCTATTAGTAAAACCACTGAGGGGGGTGAAATATTTTGTAGAGTGTGGACAAAATCAGTTGACCCTAGAGAAAGTGGTCAATTAACTGATGGTTATTCATATAAAAACGCAATAAGAAATAGTGGGTTGTTTACTAAACAAGATGGTAAACCAGGGTTTTCAACATCAACTGATAAATCATCGTTAAGTGTATTACAAAATAATGGTATAGTTAAGACCCACCCTATACTTGATGATTCCATAACAACCTTCAAAAAATATATGTTATCTATTGAAAATCTAGCATGGACAGATAACATTGCTGATCTACCATTACAGGAAATCGGTCCGGGAGATTTGATAAGTGGTCACAAAGGTAGAATGATGTGGTTTGCACCATATGATGTTCAATTTGATGAAAGTGTAACTGCTAATTGGCAAGGAACAGATTTCATTGGTAGAGGTGAACCTGTTTATACTTACAACAATACAAAAAGAAGTGGACAGTTAAGATTTAAAATATTAGTGGATCACCCTAGAATAATGAATGAATATAGGGGCAGACAAAATAATAATATAGAAAAGTTTGTTGCTGGTTGTGTTGACCCTAACGAGTTTTTAGAATTAATACAAAAAAATAGTAGTTTATTAGACCAATCAACTAAAGCTGAATTGGAGAAAAAGGTAAATAGTATAGTAAGGGAATCAAAAAGTAGTAATAACAGTCAACGATCAGAATTCCAAGTATATTTTGAGGATGGATCATCAGACTTACCAACAGACAGTTATAACCCACAAGGGTTAAATGAAACATTTTTAACTATACAAAATGAAGGTGAAGGTAGTTTCATTGGTCAAGTTTTAAAATTTAATGAAAGGTCAACAATTTCTATTAGAGGATTTCAATCAAAAGCTGGGGAAGATGGGAAGAACATAGACGATGAAGGTAGTATAAGTTCTGAAAGAATTGACGAGGTAAAAACCTTTTTACAAACATTAGCAAATAGTAAAGCTAAATTTAAGAGTATAGATAAAAAAGACACGTCATCAGCTGCTAGTAAAGATGGGATTGTCGATGGTGATTTAGCAATTAAAGATAGAAGAGTTGAGGTAATTATTGAATATAATCCAACCACCGATGAAGAGATTGCAGAACCTTCCAAACAACTGGGAGCACCCTTAAATGAGATTATAGGTCAAGATTTAGATGTAGTAAGAGATTTATTCATAAATGAAACATCATATTATGAAATGATAGATGATGAGTTTCCTAATTATTTTGCAACAATTAGTGAAAAAATAAAATATTTCCATCCAGGGTTTCACTCTAACACACCTGAAGGGTTGAATAGTCGTTTAACATTTCTACAACAATGTATGAGACAGGGTCCAAGTATCTACGATAAAAGTGATACAATAAAACCACAAAATCTAGCATTTGGTAGACCTCCAGTTTGTATATTAAGGTTGGGGGATTTCTTCCATTCTAAAGTTCTTATAAATAATTTAAATATTAACTATGCTGGTGGTGGTAATTCACCACAATGGGATTTAAATCCTGAAGGTATAGGTGTCCAACCAATGATAGTTGATGTTAATATGTCAATAGAAATTATTGGTGGTCAATCTATGAGGGGACCGATTAATAGATTACAAAACGCATTATCGTTTAACTACTATGCAAATACTGAAATGTATGATCCTAGATCTGACACTATTAAATTAGATGGTGGTAAAGGTGAAATACAGGATGGTATTAAATTAAGTGAACAAAGAGAGAAAGCTGGTATTAATACTGAACAATATGCAAAACAACTTAAATCAGAAATTCCAATAGATGAAGAAGCTAGTAAAGAAAAAGAAGCAGCATATGAAGCAGCGGAAGAAGCAAAAATAAAAGGATCAATAGAATTTGACTCTGGACCAGAGAGCGAAGTCAATAAAATAATTGTTAGGTCAAAGAAAGGTGGTGAATTATCACTACCGTCACTTATTGTTGACGCAACCGGAACTAATAAATTACGTGTTGAATTTTCTGATATGACATCACAATTAAAAATTGAAGAGTTCAATGAAGAAACGAAAGAATACGGAATTGCCAATTTTGATAAATATAGTAGTGCAGCATCTACCGCACAAGCGTTTGCTAAATTGGATAATGAACTTAATAGTATTTCTACAAAACTAAATTCATTATCTGGTGGTACAAATAGTTCTGATAGAAAAATAGAAAAATATGAAAAAGAATATTCTAGTAAATTTGATGAGATACAACAATTAAGATCTAGTAGTGCGATTAAGATTAAAGCAAAAGGATTTTTTACAAATGATATTAATGTAAGTAAAACTAAAATCTTTACTTATGTGTGGGACACTACTACATCAACATATAAAGAAGGTAATATCCCAAAAAAGATATAAACAATGGCTAAAGAATATTACGATAGATATCAATCATTTAAAATAGACGGTAAATATAAACCGTTACCATTCATTAAAATGGATCCAAAAGGTAGTGACAAAACTGTTGTTTGGAAAATCCAAAGAGATAGGATGGATAAGTTAAGTCAACAATATTATGGAAATCCATATCATGGCTGGATGATTATGTTAGCAAACCCACAATATGGTGGTGTCGAAGATTCAATACCTGATGGGGAGATAATAAGAATACCATACCCATTTAAAGATAGTTTACAACAATACATTGGAGAGGTAAAGAAATACGATATATTATATGGAATTAAATAATTCAAGCGGACCAACAACAACAGAAAAAGGAAAACTTATATTAATTGACCCTAACCCACATGGTAGGGATGTTGTACCAACAGAAGATTTATTTATGTATGTAAAATTTCGAGCAATAGCTAGAGGTAGAAGTGCAATATTACAGGAAGATAATAGTGGGATATTAAATCAAGAATCTAATTCTGATCAAGTTATTAATTTCATCTCCACCAACGTAAAGTATGGTAATGATGGTAAAACCATTTTAAATGATGGTGTTAGTTATGCTACAACTGATTTTACTGAAATGGGTGGTTTAAGTAGTGGTAATAATCCTGGGGGAGTAGTTGAAGGTTTTGGTATTAAAAGTATTGATATTAAATACAACGCTAGTTTAGTACCACAAGTAGATGTCACATTTCTCGATGTTAGGGGATCATCATTATTTGATGTTATTGATCAAGATAATAGAAAATCACCATATAGTATATTTTTTAAATTACCATACCCAGTATTTGAGTTAACTTTAAAAGGGTATTTTGGAAAACCTGTAACATATTGTTTACATATGACAAAATGGAATTCTAGTTTTGATGGTAGTACAGGTAATTTTGAAATTAAAGCCAATTTCCTAGGGTTTCAACAAGCATTTTTGGCGGATATTAAAATGGAAAATGTTATCGGTGTTATTAATACTGATGAAGGTAAACAAAACCTATCTAAATTATTTATTAATGTTGATAAAAGTAAAGACGAAAAAGGTGTAATTGAACCTACACCACCCATAGACACTTTTTTAAATGATATTAGTAGAATACAGGTAGATTTAGCTTCACTAAAATCGAATAGTGAAGATTTCCAAACACTTACACAATATAATACTAGTGTCAGTTTATTGGAAGAATTGTTAGGTTTTATTGGTAGACCTATACCTATTGCAGAAAAAGATGGTAATAAGGATTTCAAAGATAAAGGTACAACTACTACTGATAAAATTAATGAAGATGATTTAAAACGGGGAGAAAGTTATATTTCTGTACGAGATATTATAGTTGTAAAAGAAACAAAAATAAAATATTTTAATGAATGGGCAAGTGTTGGCGGTAAATTGCAAAAACAATATCAGGAATATCTGATTGAAAATAATTTAGAAAAGAATTCTGAAATTAATTTTGCTGAAAGTATATTTAATTTTGATAGTGAAGGTAACCACGCTGACCCTACACCATTTATAAAAGAATCAGACGAGAACAATAAGGTTAAATTCAGCGATTTCGTTGATCAATTTTTTAATGTTAAAAGTGAGTTATATAAAAATATTACCACACAAACAGAATTTTTACCTGAAGATGAATGGGGATACCCCAATAATGATCCATTATCTCCGAAGGAAGACTTTATTAAACAATTCACAGGTGAAAATAAATTTAATAATGGGGATTTTGTTTTAGTGTATGACTTTGCATCGATGAGATCGGAAGTGCAGAAAGAATTAACTAATATAAAATCAAAAAGAGATGTAAAGAAAGAGGAAGTTATTAAAAAGATTAATGAAGAGTTAGCTAAAAAACTAGGATTTAACCCAACGATAAGGGACGTATTTAACATTATTATGAATAATGTTCAAGCGATGCTTGAAACAATACATGAAATTTCTGTGAAAGCAGAAGAAAAAACTGAAGAAAGGTATAAAAATCTTGTGAGAAATACAATAGTTACAGATATACCAGGTATTGATGGATCTACACAACCGATTAGTACA
>Ga0307488_10002662_pt1 | contig 15056 bp, 16 predicted proteins | sample SB02metaG_FD_202248 | JGI IMG/M metagenome (GOLD analysis project Ga0307488, IMG submission 202248) | Sea-ice brine microbial communities from Beaufort Sea near Barrow, Alaska, United States - SB 0.2 | ecosystem: Environmental > Aquatic > Marine > Coastal | place: USA: Alaska | collected... | reverse complement strand
AGAAGCGCAGCTATCCAAACATAGAGATCGTTGTCATTACCGACCCTGTTAATGAACTCTATGGCGGCCTACCCTCCCCGTACTTTGACAGGCTGAGGCAAGCCGGCATTCGTGTTGTTGTCACAGACCTACGCGAACTCCGCGATAGCAATGCGGTGTACTCGTTTTTTTGGCGCACTCTCGCAAAGCCATTTGGCAATGCACCTGCAAGCACTTTGCCCAATCCCATCGGTCCTGGTCGCGTCTCCCTTCGCAGTTATCTCGAATTGCTCAATTTCAAAGCCAATCATCGTAAAGTCTTGATCGCAGATAGTGGCGACACCTATTTGGGATTTGTCTCATCTGCCAATCCACATGACGGTAGCAGCGCGCATCGCAACGCAGCTATACGTTTCTCCGGCGGGGCAGTCACCGACCTCATCAGAAGCGAGAATGCCGTACTGGCGCTCTCAGGCCATGCACCGATAGACATCGAGTATGCAGATGAGCATGAGCCGTCTAGCACAACAGTTCAGGTAATCACAGAAGGGAAAATAAAAGACGCCATCCTCGCCAGACTCAACAGCGCCGGACCAGAACAGCACATTGATCTCATGATGTTTTATCTTTCTGACCGAGAAGTTATTGTTGCACTTAAACAGGCACACCAGCGCGGCGCTCGCTTAAGATTGCTTCTTGATCCCAACAAGGACGCCTTTGGGCGAGAGAAAGATGGTATCCCCAATCGCCCGGTTGGCTACGAACTCAATGATGTCGGCATCCCCGTGCGTTGGTGCAATACACTAGGCGAGCAATGCCATGCGAAGATGTTGCTGATAAACAATGAATTCGGTGATAACGTCATTATCACCGGATCAGCAAATTTTACGCGTCGTAACTTGATGGACTTCAACCTTGAAACCGACGTCGTCGTATCTGGACGTCGCGACGACCCGGTGATTATCGATAGTCGGCGTTACTTTGATGAAGCGTGGGATAACGCAGACGGACGAGCCTACAGCCTGCCAATCGAACACTACAAAGCCCCGCCCTGGTGGCGATCTCTTCTGTACCGCTTCACTGAAGGAAGTGGTATTAGTGCATACTAAAGGCGCCTGCTCAGAAAAATCGTCGGTCGCTATTGGTACAGGTAATACCCTTAAAACATGTTATGGCGAGATTTCAGCGCTAAAGAACACAGGTTACACACAAGATGCATGGTAATAGCTGATGATCATTCAAGTTTAAGACACCGTGACGTGGTGATCCTTCTGCACACAAAGGCCCTACTGCAACTCGCTTTCCAAGAGGTAAAGGACCCGGCGCCCAAATACCCAAGTCGCTAGAATAGTAACAATAGGTAAAGGAATCAATCGTCGTAAAGGCAGATCGGTAGCAATATTGGCCTTCGGCAGGATGGCTCAACCAGCACTTATTGCAACTGAAGAATTAAATGCCACAGTTATCGATATGCGCTTTGTTGAACCGTCGGATGAAGAACTGGAAGGTGATATCGCTACCACTCATCAACTGAGAGTAACCGTGGAAGAAAAAGCTATTCTTGGCGGAGCAGGAGAAGCAAATTAAAATGCAAAGCCTAAAGCAATCCCCAAGACTATTGCATTGGCCTCATCCCGATGATAATCCCAATGCAGCTGCGGCGACAACGTAAAGTTGTCATACTCAAACTCATACAATACACCGGCTCGTGCAACGAGCACATTCTCACTATGCCTGCGCTCAAAACCCGGACCGACCTGCATAATAAAACCATCATAGAGATGAATATCTGCCACAGCGAGCAATGTGGTCGCATCCAATTCACCATACGCGCGCTCAATTACTGCGCCTAGGCCAAGTAACGGACTTACTCTAAACTCATAGTCGATACCGACAGTTGAGCTATTGCCTTCACTATTAACATGAGTATCTGCAAGCAAGATCGACAAATGATGCGGGCCATGGGGAATGTGTACTTCTCCGCCGCCAGATTCATGCTGCGCATTAGCAGAGGCTATTAATCCGAAAACACCTAACAATAGCAAAATATACTTCACTCGTACGCTCCCTCGAGATTAATATTTCTAAACCACTTTGAATAAGCAAAATCCTCGCCTTAACGACAAGAATGGTACTTTTTCACAATGCATAGTGTGCCATGAAAATAGTCATTATAAACCTCATTCTCCGGTGAACCTCGAGTTTGGATCAGTTTCACGACAAAGCGTCATGTACGGTCTACAGGTTAATATCGTCATGACACCGACCTGTAATAACAATCTGTTTCCCGTGGTATTCTTCCAGTATCTCAGCCAACTCACTTGATTATGGTTGCGTTACAATTACGGAAGCTATCGATAAATATGAAATATACTAGATCAAAATTCATTATAGGCTTCTCATTAATCCTGCTAGTCATGAGTTTAGCCGGATGCAACAGCACAGAACTGCCACCGGCAACAAGTCTTGACCTCCCAAACATTTACCCACCAGCTAGCTATGCACCGAATAACACGTCCCCTTTCCAGGCTCATCTGAACCAGGCTATAAGCCAGAACTCGCATGCAGCATACTTGCTGGAAACTGGCGATGATGCATTGTTAGCACGAATCCACCTAATTCAGCAGGCGAAGCACAGCATAGATGTTCAGACTTTTATCTGGGCCGGAGATAGCACCGGCGGTTTTTTCTTTCACGAGTTGTGGCAGGCTGCCAAACGAGGCGTAAAGGTTCGCTTGCTGATTGATGATTTGTCTCTTCGAGGCATTTCCGACTATGTTGCGTACCTCGCGACCTTGCACCCCAACATAGTAATCAAACATTACAATCCTCTTGTTGAGAACATCAATGCCAGCTTACTCGATCTTATTAAGGGTTACGGGTTCAATTTCCAGCAGGCAAATCGGAGAATGCACAACAAGGTCATGATCGTCGACGGCCTCTTTGGCATAACCGGCGGAAGAAACTATGCTGATGACTATTTCGACCGAGGAATTGATAGAAGCTTTAAAGACAGAGACATCTTGATCAGTGGCAAAGCGGTGAGCGACATGTCCAACTCGTTTGAAGCCTATTGGCTATATGAGCTATCTGTGCCGAGCCTGGACATGGCAGACATCGAGCGCCGGGTTGAAACCAATACAATTGCGATACCTGACATAGAGATCCAAAACTACCAGGCGCCCATGGGGTTTACCGCATTACTCAAATGTGCACTGTCAAACATTTGTATGGAGGAGCGAATAGTGCGATTCGGTAGAATTATCGAACATATTGAGTTCATCGCTGATCCGCCAGGAAAGTTTGCTGCGGGTGATGAATTTGCGAAAACTTCACGAAGAATTGCAGGGAGTATCCTCAACGCTAAACATTCGGTGATCATGCAAACCCCGTATCTTGTCATTGATGACTATGGCACAGAGTTATTCTCCTCAATACACAAAAATAATGCTGACCTGAAAGTCATCGTTTCCAGTAATAGCCTAGCTTCTGCAGATCACTTCGCCGCTTATGCCTATTCATTCGAGAACAAGAAGAAGTACTTGAAACAGTTTAATTGGCAAATACATGAGTTGAAGCCGTCACCATCTGATTTGAGCGCAATGGTGCCTACTATCGACGGCATTGTTCGATCAGCATCTCACTACACCTCCATTCACGCAAAAACCTATATAGTAGACGATGAAACTGTGTGGATTGGATCCTTCAACTTGGACCCACGTTCTATCACGTTGAATACCGAAGCCAGCTTGTTAATCGAAGACAATTTATTGGCATCCCAAGTAAAGCAGTTAATCTATAATGCGACGGCACCCAAAAATAGTTGGACCATTGGAGCACGGGAAAGAACACCCATTTTGGGCGCTATATCCGGTCTATTGGAGAGTGTCTTCAAAAGAATACCATTTTTCAATGTCTGGCCTTTTCACTATGCAACAAGCTTTGAATTGAACCCAGGGGCCAGACACGTACCTTTCAGTCACCAGGATTTCCATAACAACTATCATGCTGTCGGCCAATTTCCAGGCACCGGTCTCAGTGCAAAAGGAGTCAAGGCTCGAATAACTAAAGCGTTTTTCGGCCCATGGGAGCCGCTGATCTAAAGTATCTTTTTCGACAAAGCCCACCTATGTTATAAGTATGAACTGTCAATCTAGCTCAAGGGTAGGTTTAGATGTCAGACTCCAAACAAGAATACCGTTATCTGGAAGTCACAATGATGAACGGAAAAGTACGGAAGTTCGCGTTCGAAACGCTAGGCGGGGACCCGTCAACATCAACCACCCGAGTAAAAGAATTGCTGAATGCCAAACAACTTATACTTCAACAAGCAGAACGGCTAACAATCGTCCCAATCGCAAATATTCAGTCGATCGAAGTCGTGCCTTCACCCGCGAACAAAATGCCGCAGAGCCTGAGCATACTTCAAGAAATCTATGATTAACGAAATTCACTCTCCTCAGCGGCCCGTCTTTCGGTCATCGGCAAGTCTTTAGGCTCTCGAACTGAACCACAATATAAACTAACCAGTCATAGAGGTCTGCGCTTGTGCACAATCGACTCCTGTTTTTAACGTTAATTATACTGACGTTGACTGCCTGCAAAATACAAACTTCGACTGTGACAGCTGACTTCAGGCATCAAAAGGGGATCTACGTCGTTGCCTACACTGCAGACAGATCCATCAGAGAGCGCGTGGAAGATCAACTCGCGGATGATCTCAGGTTAAACAAAATGATCGCAAAGACCAGTTTCCAGGAAATTGAAGATGTTACGACCAGTAGTCCCACAAAAGTTATCCAAAAAGCAAACGATGCACACCTGCTTGCCATTCTGGTCATCAATCAAGTGGGCGCTGACGGATCAAATAATATTGTAAGAGATCCAAAGAGAATTTCCCCAATGCATCCCACACTGCAGGAGTTTTATGCGTACTCCAAGCAAAATTTCGCTCAGACTATCGAACAGAACCAAGAAGTATTTGCGGAGGTTAACCTGTTTGTCCTCGATAAAGGCGAAGCGAAGTTAGTCTGGAGTGGCACAACATGGTCATTTCAAGCAGATAATAAAGGCACTGCAATCCGAGATATCAGCAAAACCGTTGCGTCACAATTGGCAAAGTTGCGAGATAAATCTAACTAGCGGCACAATGCCATCAGCATCTAGTCCTGTTGTTTTTCATTTTCGTTTTCATTAATGCCAAACGCAATTTGCAAACCCACTAGTCTTGCGACAATGACAGCGATGAAAATCTGACCGACCAGTGATTGGGCGATCACAAATGCCCTCGCAAGCTCACTCGCTGGCGTAATTTCTCCGTAACCAAGTGTGGTCTGGGTAACATAACTAAAATACAAAACTTCGTGTAAGACCCGCGCGATTGACTCCCTATCAACAACCTCTGTGCTTACCGCGAGATTGATGGCCTGCGGATCCACCATGACAATGCCAAAATAGATCATCCCCCAGGCGATTCCCAGAAGCAGGTATAAACATATGGCAGCATAGATAATTTCCGCATTAACCGTTTTTGCCGCGGCTAAGTGTCCTGAAATCTTTATCACAATATAGATCAGAAACATAACCTGGAAAAGGCTATAAGCAAGCATCTGCATTTTCAAATCCAGAAACCAAGTAGATGCCCAATTCATCAGCATGGCTGGCGCGGCAAGCAGCACGCCTATGGTCAGGTCTTTTCGGTTGTGACCGACAATATACAAACTACTCAAGAGTATTAATGTGAAAAGCCCGCGAGACAAGTAACCGCCATAGCTGCCTTGAAAAATTCCAGGTATGAAGAGCATTAGCGCAAAACTCAACAAGAGAGTTTCAAAGCTCAAGGGCAGTTTTTTTCCGACATTCTTCATGCTTCAACCACCCAATCACGCTTATTAGTACATGTCGAAATTGTTGGAAAATTCCATGTGCCAAATATGTAATACAGCAGGGTCAACTGTTTTAAATACCCCTGAATAATCATCTGCCTCACTAGTGGCTGCAATTGCGCGCATAATAGATAGAATCTAAATGTTCATGATCAGGATGCACTAGATGGCAAAGTGGCCATGATAACGCCAAGCAACTTATTTAGGATTTTGTCATCCTGCCTTCCCATATCACGATGTTTGATTCTCTGGGTCGCGGTGCCCTGCCACAATACGTTCTGCCCCGACAAATCCATAAAAGCCAGAGATAGACCGCCTTGAAAATATTCTTTATTTGACGCACCTGCAATGCCGCTATCTAGGTGTATGGTGCCACTACCAAACTTACTTTCTGTTTGCGCGATTTGCACCATAGCTCCAGCAACAATTGAGAGCCTAAATTGAGGATTCTCGTCTGCATCAACATATTGATAACCCTGGGAACTCAAAGCCTTTGTAGTTTGGAGCTTAAGCCTCGCAGCCAATGCTTGGTGGTCAGAGCCAAACAACACCCCCAGAAAAGACAAAGAATCTTTTTCTGCCCAGGTATAGCGTTTCATCTGTGTGAGATCTTCACCCGGCTTGATATAGGTTCTTGACTGCAAATTAGATGATGCACAACCGGATAAAAAGATGAAAACCAGAAGAAGAGAAACAACATGTTTCATAATGAGCCCCGGGATATTTTAGTTTGGTTTAACGTAAAGTAGACCTAAGTCTAAGTAGCGTGACTAGCCAATAATCCACGCTGGCCATTTATTTAGCCGCCAGATTTTATAGCCGCTATGAATAACCTAGGGATTCTCTAACTTACTTCCTATAAAGATATAGTCTGTCCACTCAGACTTAAACAAGCCTTTAGTATTCACAGCTTGCAGAGTGACAACAGGTAAAGAATCTTCATTTTGGAATACGACCCTCTTATCAGTACTCGAATCCCTCATACTTTGACTTACAGTCCAGCCTGCTAAACAGGTTTGCAGGTTTCGCTTTACTTCCTGGTACCGCGCATGTGCAGATGCTTCAGTAGGAAAGGTTTTGCTGCATAGATAGTCAATTTTTCCGCCACTCCACCCCCATATTTCACACCCCTTGCCCACCAGGTGAAAATCTGCTTCCCATATGGTCATTAAGTTGTGAGAAAACTCAGCACCTCGAATACTGCTAAATCCGTTGTCATAAGACGCCACTAACATTTCTATCTTTGAGCAGTTTTCCTCAACAATTGACTTCGCACTCGCAGAGTCTGCCGCTGCAAAAATGCCTGTTGGTACCGACAAAATGATCAAAGTCGCTAGTAATCGATACATATTCAAAAATTGTCTCCTTGTTTACTCTGCTTTAGTACGGCAAGACCCGATTCGAAATTCTTCCTCACCTGTTCATCGGTTGAAACATCATGCAGCTTCCAGCCACGAGTGGATAACGCCAGCCTCGTAAGGGCATAGGGAAGTCTTCCATCAAACATCAAGCTTTGTAAGCTGCCACGTTCATCGTGACACCAGGCCAGCAGACTTAATGTACTAACGCGGAAACAACTTTGCTCAAGTGATTCGGAAGCGGCTAATTGATCGGCGAATATCTCGGCATTATCAACATCCGTCATGCGTTCTGCCGAGGCACAGTACATCGTATGCATGGAGGGGGTCATATGGTCAGAGCGGATTCTGACGTTAGCTCGCATGATGCAGGCCCTTCGAGATACCGCGACATCAATTTTACTCACCGAACTTACTCGAGCACCTGCAAGAGCATTGACAGATACGTCCGTTTTCGACAGCCTATCTAGACAAGCCAGTGCATCAATCTTTCTAATCTTGATGCGAAGACCAAAGGCGCCCTAGGACTCAAATTTCGACGCCAGCCTGAGGCAGTCTATTGAGGCAATGCTAACATGGAGCGCACGGCCAACCTCTTGATTTGACCCCCAGATAGAGCCGATATATATATGTGATAATGTTCAGATCAATATAACATCCCGCGAATCACCAAATCGGGGAATTCGATGCTGGAATACGTTGCATTAGGCATACTTATCGTAGCTACATTAGTCTTATTCTATGGGGTGATCGCCATTCACGACATACCCTATGAAATTGCTGTGCACAGGAATCATCCCCACAGTGATGCTATCCACGTAGCTGGATGGGTGAGCCTATTCACGCTGCACGTACTATGGCCATTCCTTTGGATCTGGGCAACATTATACAGAGAAGACCGTGGCTGGGGACTCACTAATCATATCACTGAAGCCGAATCTAAAATTCCTGATGCCAACGCTGCAGAAAACATCCAAGCACAACTTGACGCCCTAGATGCACGAATCAAAGCATTAGTTAACTCTAATCCAGCTGAGAGGTCGCCATCAATCGCAGATACAGATGACACGCCTGCTACGATCTCGAAGGAGCCTATATAAATGGACCTCTTGCTGATCTTGACTTATGTCGCTTTGTGCACAGCTATTTTTAAAGTATTCCGTATCCCCCTGAATAAGTGGACCGTACCAACAGCGGGATTAGGCGGTATTGTTTTGCTTGGCACGCTCATCTTTTCGATGAATTACAATCATCCCTACTCCGAAATCAGCCGCGCATATTTTGTCACGACCCCAATTGTGCCCGCCGTTACCGGCATCGTAACGAAAGTGCCGGCTATTAGTAACACACCACTTAAGATGGGTGATGTGATGTTTCAAATTGACCCCATCCCCTACGAGAACAAGCTCAAGTCTATTGAAGCACAACTGACATCCGCAGTTGACGACCAAAGTAGGGCGAAAGAACTCATGACGCGTGGCGCAGGCCGACAGAGGGATCTTGATCTCGCTACAGCACAGGTTGATATTCTGGAAGCGAATGCGGCGACTGCAAGGTACGACCTGGCGCGGACAACGGTTAGGTCACCTGGCGATGGCTACGTCACCCAGGTGACGTTACGCCCTGGCATGATGGCTACATCGCTACCGCTTCGACCGGTAATGATTTTTGTAAACAATGAATCTAGTTATTTTGTCGGCTGGTTTCGTCAAAACAGCATGCTACGACTGAGCGTGGGTAGTGAGGCTGAAGTTGCTTTCGACGGTATCCCTGGCACCGTTTTTACAGGCGAAGTTGAGGCAGTTATGCCAGTACTCGCTGAAGGTCAGGTTCAGGCATCAGGAAACTTACTAAATCCCTGGACAAATCGCGCACCCGGGCGAATTCCAGTTGTCATTAAGATTACAGATGAAAGATATGAGGCCTACAGGGACATGGTGCCCGGCGGTGCTTATGCTCAAACGGCAATTTACAGCGAACACCTACATCATGTCGCCATTATGCGAAAAATCCTGCTGCGTATGTCTGCCTGGATGAACTATCTATATCCCTTTCACTAAACTGATAGGCAAACTGGTTAGGGGGACTATTGACACGACCTTAAACAAGCACGCTAAGGCATGCCAGTATGCCCTTTCATTCCTAGGCACTTCGTCCATCATAAATTCACGGAAAAGGGATAGACTCAGTCTAAACGGGTAGCAATATGAAACTAGGAATTTTCATACTCTTTGCCATTTTGGCCGGGTGCAGCAGCACCGATACTAGCGGGCCACCAGAATACGTTTCAAACCATAATTCAGCGACAGCGACATCCAGTAGAACAATTTGGCCTCTTAGCTTTTCAGATGAGAGCGGTACTGTCACCTTTTATGAACCGCAGATAAGGGAATGGGAGCGGCAGCAACATCTTACAGCCTGGATAGCGATCTCTGCTGTACTCGCTGATGCCAGAAAACCCGTATATGGCGCGCTCAGATTGGAAGCTGACACCAGCGCAGATCTCAGAAACCGTAATGTTTGGCTTCACAATAAACAAGTCACAGACATCCGCTTTCCCGAATTGAACGAGCACGAATCTAGGCGACTGGTCACCTTTGCAACTGAGAAATTCAACAGCCTAAGCCGTCCACTGAATCTCGATCTACTGCTTGCCTCCCTTGCTGACTCTACAACGATCGCGCAGACCGCAGGCGTCCAGGTTGACCCACCGCAAATTTACTATTCTGCCCAGGCTGCTATCCTTTTACAGATTGATGGTGAGCCGTTAATGGCACCTGTGAGTGATGTTGAAAACATCGAATTCACCTTGAATACCAATTGGGATCTATTTAAAGACAAGACCACTGGACTATTCTATTTGCTCAACGAGGATCAGTGGCTGCAAACCAGTGATTTGGAGGGTGACTGGACTAGATCTACGGAACTACCTGACGAATTCTCCCAGTTGCCTACCGAACAATGGAACCAGACCCTTGAACATATACCGCCCACAGAACTTGAGAAGGCCCGGCCCAAAGTTTATACCAGCTTAAAGCCCGCTGAACTCATCCGCACCGATGGAATACCCACAATAGAACTGATCGCGGGTACGGGTGTTAGTTATGTGACCAACACTACGGACAATCTATTCAAGGCGAGTGGTGATTGGTACTTCCTCGTTTCAGGCCGTTGGTTCAGTAGTGGCGGGCTAGATGGGCCCTGGCAGTTTGCCAGTACGTCTTTGCCGGAGGGTTTTTCAAATATACCCGTAAACCATCCCAAATCGTCAGTCCTGTCTTCAGTGCCGGGGACAGTGGAAGCACAACTTGCCGTTCTAAAAAGTCAGGTGCCAACCAGGGCAGAGATAAGTCGGAGCGCCAAGGTTGAAGTACATTACAGTGGTGACCCGGAATTTGAAAAAGTAGACGGCACAAAGCTCAACTATGCAGTTAATACGAACCACGACGTGGTGGAATATCGTGGTAACTATTATGTTTGTTATGAGGGCGTCTGGTTTGTAGGTACAAGTGCCCAAGGCCCCTTTATTGTTGCCGCCAATATCCCCACGGAAATTTATGACATCCCCATTTCTCATCCGCTTTATCATGTAACTTTTGTTACCATCTATGAATTCACGCCGGAAACCGTGACCACCGGGTATACGTCTGGTTATCACCACCACTATGTCTCTTTTGGTGTTGTACTTTGGGGTTCCGGTTGGTATTACCCACCCTATTACTATCACTACGGTGGATACCCATACTACTACTATCGTCCTTATAGTTATGGTATATCGGCTGTTTATAACCCCATGACTGGCGCCTATGGTAGAAGAGGCATAGCGTATGGCCCTTATGGTGGTTATGGAAGATCCTATGGTTACAACCCCTCCTCCGGCACCTACGCACGGAGCGCCTCCGTTTGGGATCACAACAGTGGTTACGGTGTTGGTCAGGCTTACAATCCAAGAACAAACACCGCTGTATGGACAGAGCAATCTTTCAACGACTACGATCGCTGGGGTGAGACAGTCGTTCGACGCGGAGCTGAATGGGCGACGATCAGTAAATCAGGCGATGAACGCGGCACCCGTCGAGACATAGCAACCTCCAAAGGCGGCAAAGGGACCATCATCAACAACGGTGATAGCCAGGCCGCCGTTGGCAGAAATGCAGAAGGCGATCTTTATGCAGGAAAAAATGGCCAAGTATACCGCAAGGTTGATGAAGGCTGGGAGAGACGTGGAAACGGCGACTGGTCAAATCTTGACCAGAGCGCAATTGACAATGCACACGCAACGGTAGAGCGAAATAGTGCGCATGTGAGAGAAAACCTAAATTCGGCCGGAGTGACCAAAGAAAGCATAGGAACGCGAGCCAACAATTCAGACTTCAGCAGAGACGCGATATCTACCAATCGCACACCGAGAATACCGAGCCAAACAAGCCCAAACAATACTTTCCAGAGAGCTGACAGGTCCAACTCTCAATCCTATCAGCGGCTGAATCGCGACTATCGAAGTCGGCAACAAAGCACTAAACGTCATAACAATTTCAGCGCCCAGCAGACGACCCGCAGAGGAAGATTTTCATCCAGAGGGCGTCGCTAGTGTAATGCCACATTAAACTTGGGCCGCATTGACGACAAAACGAACAATAAAACGAGGGTAAATTTTCTGCTACTGGCGCCCAATCCAAATATTCGCTAGAACATTCATCAGACAAAAATACCATAATCAGGAGAACTAACTTGAAACTACAATCGATTCTAACAGTCATCTTACTCTGCACCGCAAAAAATGCATCTGCGGATACCCTAATCTCCTCAGTAGGACTATTTGTCTTTCCAAGCAAAGGACAATCCTCCGAACAACAGGCAAAAGACGACTATGAGTGTTATAACTGGGCGAAAGAACAATCGAATTACGACCCGGTCAACCCACCCGTTATTGAACAGGTCGCAGCCAAATCTGGCCCCGATGGCTCAAGAGTAAGAGGAGCATTAAGAGGTGCCGCACGGGGCGCTATTCTAGGTGAGGTCATTGATGACGAATCAAGAAAAGGCGCTCAAATAGGTGCTGCAGCCGGCGCTATGTCGGCAGGCTCTTCCCGCCGCAAGAACGCCCAGCAAGAGGCTGCACAAATCAACAATGCCAATGCAGCAGGTCAACAGACACTGGTTGATAACTTTAAGAAAGCAGCCACTATTTGTCTCGAGGCCAAGGACTACGCGGTAAAATAGCATACTCCATCAATCTTTGTTCAGCCGAAGATCTGTGAGCACGCGCATTTCTCTTGTGCTACGGACAATCTCACTATCAGCCTGTTGCTGACAATGAGATTGTCTAGCGCGAAAACCTTGATACAACCAACATCCACCGGTATTTTTTTCAAACCGCAACTGATTTGTCACTCACTGATTCAAGACCCAAGAAACTCAGGTCGGCAACAAATGAAAGCTTTCATTTCCGGGCGCCGCCATTAATCAGAACTATGCAGACTAACAATCCCAGCTTACCCGCACGCTAACCTTTAACTCAATGCCCGCTTGGCGCGAAGGAAGTAGACGTTTATGAGATTGATACTACACCTGAATTTCCTTTGAACACAATATAAATGATGTCCCCTGTTCCAAAAATAGCCGAGTATTTATAAGCAAATCTAAACCAAAGAATAATATTTTCTACTAGCCAGCATCTACTAGCAAAATATTTGAGGGTACATTGACATGCATGTACGGCCAATCTCAGGAAAGTTCATTTTAGCGGCGATAATCAGTTTCTGCGCGCCCACAGTTTGGGCGGATAAAACAGATATCGTTCAATTACTTAATGGCAATAGGGTCACGGGCGAAGTCAAATCACTTATTTTTGGGATACTTAAATACAGTACTGATTCTATGGGTACCGTAAAGATTGACTGGGAAGATGTAGTTTCAGTCGAGAGCAATCAGTACCTAGAAATCGAATTGACGAACGGTAAAAAACACTACGGTAGTCTTAACCTAACTGATGCACACGCCATCTCAATCGGACCTGATGGTAATACTGAGATTGAATCCATGACTGACATTGTCAGAATAACACCGATTGAGACTGATGAAAAAATCGTCAACAGGTTAGAAGGCTCAATCAGTTTCGGGTTCAATACAGGCAAGGCAAGCGATATAACCCAGTTGAACATCAATACAAATGTACGTTATCGAACTGAAGAATACTTAGCGGGGCTTTCGCTGAACGCGGCGGTGACAAGCTCGAAAGATGAGGAAACCATACAGAGAGAAAGCTGGGGCCTCAACTACCAAAGATTTCGTAACAATCGCTGGTTTACCGACTATTTCAGCAGTCTCGAAAAAAACGATGAACTGGGGATTGATTCTCGAGTGCTAGCCGGTGCTGGCCTGGGAAGATTTATCATTCAAAGCAATCAAAATCAGCTGTCTCTTTTGGCAGGATTAACGCTCACCAGGGAATCCTTCATAGGCGATGAAAACAGTCAAACAAAAAACGAAGGCAAGCTTTCAGTCAATTACCTACATCGTACTCGCGACCCTGATACCAATGTGATTTTCACCACGGATATATTTCCGTTGTTAGCAGCCCCAAGTACATTTAGGGCAGAGTCCAATATCACCTTCAGGAAAGAGTTTGTTGAGGATTTACTATTTGATATCTCCTTCTATCATTCCTATCTATCTAATCCCACGGAAAATGCAGAGAAGAGCGATTATGGCATAGTCACTTCTGTGGGTTATCCATTTTGATATAGGGACACAATTTCTGGTCGTCAGAGGTTAACCTTTTCATTGGCACTAGCCCCACATCATGGCATGACGATTGTAGCCAAAACGGGTGTTGCGATAGAATATGCCGTCGATTAAGGTACCCACGAATGGATTAATTTGCCGCATATATTTTTAGATACCTTTAATAATTTGCTTCCAATCTTGTGGTGCCATAGCGGGTTACGCATGTATCGTTTCAATTTTCTAATTCTTTGTATGCTGTTTACACAGCCCGTTTTGTCAAAAGACTATTCACGCCTCTTTAGCAAGGTTGACCCCACAGTCGTTGAGTTGAGTACAACGCAGACCGAAACTACAGTAACCTCCGCGGGCGTTGTCAGGACGACCAACTTGGGGTTAGGAAGTGGCGTTTTGGTGTCCAAAGAGGGACATATCCTGACAGCATCCCATGTTGTTAATGATGGAGATCAGGTGATGGTCGAACTAACAGATGGCAGTATGCATGGTGCCCGGATTCTAGCGTCGATACCCAGTGCAGATCTAGCTTTGATCGTTTTGAAAGACCCGCCGGAAAATCTCAAATTCGCAAAACTGGGGGATTCGAACAAGGCATAAATTGGTGCCGAGATAATCGTAATCGGCGCCCCGTACGGCCTATCCCATACGCTCACAACGGGTAATATCAGCCGACGAATGTTAGTTACAGATCCGATCATGTTCGAAGATATCGAGTTCTTACAAACAGATGCGGCAATTAACAAAGGTAATTCAGGTGGTCCGATGTTCAATCACCGAGGTGAGCTCATCGGTATCGTGAGCTATATCCAGAGCCAAAGTGGTGTCAGTGAAGGTTTGGGTTTTGAGGTCGCTATTAACAATGCCAAAATATTATTGCTGGCTAACCCCGCGCTCTGGTGGGGAATGAGGTCTATTCCTATAGGGGCACACGCTCTACGAGCCCTGAATGTACCCGACTATAGTCATGCATTACTCATTCAAAACGTTGTTGAAGGCTCTTTGGCTTCTGCCTTTAATCTCCGACCAGGCACTATCTATCCTGATTGAGGGCCAGCCAGTATTGCTTGGCGGTGATGTACTTGTGGAAATG
>Ga0307488_10002660_pt1 | contig 15058 bp, 12 predicted proteins | sample SB02metaG_FD_202248 | JGI IMG/M metagenome (GOLD analysis project Ga0307488, IMG submission 202248) | Sea-ice brine microbial communities from Beaufort Sea near Barrow, Alaska, United States - SB 0.2 | ecosystem: Environmental > Aquatic > Marine > Coastal | place: USA: Alaska | collected... | reverse complement strand
TCATCAATACTATTTTTAAATAGTTTATTTATTCTATATATTTTAGAAATTTCTTGCGATGATTTTTTATTATAATAAAATTTATATAAATGATTTTGTATAATATAAGTAATCTCAGTTTGTAAATAATTCATAATTAGTATTAAAAAATATATATTTAAATCAATTTTATATTACAAACGTTTACATAATAAAATAAAAAATATATTTAGAGACTTGTAAAAAAATATGTATAAACTTTATTATAATAAAAATTATAAATATTCATAAAAACTTATAAAATATATTTAAATCTATATTTTATACCAACTTGGTAGAACTGACATATTACTATTATGAAACATACCTTGCATATTAGTGACAGATGATGTATCCCAATCATTCAAAGGTTGGTTAAACGATTTCGCATTATTAAACATACAATTAATATCAGTAACTGATGATGTATCCCAATCATTCAAAGGTTGGTTAAACGATTTCGCATTATAAAACATACAATTAATATCAGTAACTGATGATGTATCCCAATCATTCAAAGGTTGGTTAAACGATTTCGCAGAACAAAACATACAATACATATCAATTACTGATGATGTATTCCAATCATTCAAATATTGGTTAAACGATGTCGCTAAACAAAACATACCTCTCATATCAGTGACTGATGATGTATCCCAATTATTTAAAGGTTGGTTAAACGAGATCGCATTATTAAACATATCTTCCATATAAGTGACAGATGATGTATCCCAATTATTCAAAGGTTGGTTAAACGAGTTCGCATTATGAAACATATATCGCATATCAATTACTGATGATGTATTCCAATTATTTAAAGGTTGGTTAAACGATGTCGCATTATTAAACATACCTGCCATATTAGTGACAGATGATGTATCCCAATCTTTTATACAATCATTAAAGTAGAAATTCTTATTAAATAACTTACTCATATCTGTTATATTCACTGTTATCCACAATGATATATTACCATATTTTACCAATGCTCCTTCTCGATCATCACACCATTGATTAACAGCAGTTTTTAATTCTTGGTTAGTTTTCGGTATAAAATATAACGATTTAAAATACTCTTTATTATCATCAATACTATTTTTAAATAGTTTATTTATTCTATATATTTTAGAAATTTCTTTCGATGATTTAGGATTATAATAAAATTTATATAGATAATTAAATACAACATATATAATCTTTTCATCTGAGAAAGTCATAGTGCTTGTTAAGAATATATTTATAACAATCAATTTTATATTTATATTATAAACGTTTACATAATAAAATAAAAAATATATTTAGAGACTTGTAAAAAAATATGTATAAACTTTATTATAATAAAAATTATAAATATTCATAAAAACTTATAAAATATATTTAAATCTATATTGTATACCAATTTGGTAGAACTGACATATTACTATTCTTAAACATATCACTCATATTCGTGACGGATGATGTATCCCAATCATTCAAACATTGATTGAACGATTTCGCATTATAAAATATACTGTCTATATTAGTGACAGATGATGTATCCCAATCATTCAAACCTTGGTTAAACTTGAACGCAAAACAAAACATATAATTCATAGAAGTAACTGATGATGTATCCCAATTATTTAAAGGTTGGTTAAACGATTTCGCGTTATGAAACATATGTCCCATAATAGTGACTGATGATGTATTCCAATTATTCAAAGGTTGATTAAACTTGAACGCATCATAAAACATACCGCACATATTAGTGACTGCTGATGTATCCCAATCTTTTATACAATCATTAAAGTTTCTTTTATTCTGAAATAAATTACTCATATCTGTTATATTCCCTGTTAGCCACAATGATATATGACCATATTTTCTCAATGCGACTGCTTGATTATCACACCATTCATTAACTGCAGTTTGTAATTCTTCGTTAGTGTTAAGTATAAAATATAACGATTTAAAATACTCTAGTTTGTCATTAATACTATTTTTAAACATTTTACAGACTTGATATATTTTAGAAATTTCTTTCGATGATTCCGGATTATAATAACATGTATATAGACGATTAACTACAACATATCTTATCTCGTTGTTTGAGAAATTCATAGTGCTTGTAAAAAATATATTTATAACAATCAATTTTATTTTATGTATTATATTACAAACTATTACATTATAAAATAAAAAATATATTTAGAGACTTGAAAAAAATATGTGTAGGTGTGTACTGTCTGTTCGCGATGCTCACAGTGACAGGGCGGAAATGTGTTAATTACCTTTATAACAATATAACAAACGTTAATAATATATAGTCATATAAAAAACTATAAAAATTTAGTAAAATAATATATTATACATATTTTTTTTTGAAACTAATTATAAATAAAATAATATGTAAGTATTTTTTAGTATAAATATTCATAAAAAACTTATAAAATATATTTAAATCTATTCATTATACCAACTTGGTATAACTGACATATTACTATCAGCAAACATAATTGTCATATTAATTACTGATGATGTATCCCAATTATTCAAACATTGATTAAACGATTCCGCAGAATCAAACATTAATTCCATATTCTTGACTGATGATGTATCCCAATTATTTAAAGGTTGATTAAACTTGAACGCATAAGAAAACATTAATTCCATATTAGTGACAGATGATGTATCCCAATTATTTAAAGGTTGGTTAAACGATATCACATGATAAAACATAAATCCCATATCAATTACTGATGATGTATCCCAATCTTTTATACAATCATTAAAGTGGAAATTATCATTAAATAAATCACTCATATCTGTTATATTCCCTGTTAGCCACAATGATATATTACCATATTTTACCAATGCTCTATATTTATCATCACACCATTCATTAACCGCAGTTTGTAATTCTTGGTTAGTTTTAGGTATAAAATATAACGATTTTAAATACTCTTGTTTTTCATCAATACTATTTTTAAACATTTTACAGACTTGATATATTTTAGAAATTTCTTTCGATGATTCAGGATTATAATAATATCTATATAGACAATTAAATAGAAAATATTCCATATCTTCATTTGAGAAATTCATAGTGCTTGTTAAGAATATATTTATAACAATCAATTTTATTTATTACAAACGTTTACATAATAAAATAAAAAATATATTTAGAGACTTGTAAAAAAAATATGTGTAGGTGTGTACTGTCTGTTCGCGATGCTCACAGTGACAGGGCGAAAACGTGTTAATTACTTTTGTGAAATTATGAAAAATTGTTAATAATATATAGTCATATAAAAAACTATGAAATTTTAGTATAAAAATATATTATACATATTTTTTTTTGAAACTAATTATAAATAAAATAATAATAATAATTTAATAATTTAAAAAAATAATATATAAATAATTTATTTTGTATTTTTATGCTATACAGATATATAACTTGAAGAAATAGTAAAATAAACAAATTCCTAAACATAACCCCCAATAATAATTATATAATAATATGATATACTAACCTTGTAGTTAGGCGAAAAATATGAAGAAATTAATTTTCAGTGATTTGTTCAAGATTATCTATACTAATATTTTGTTGGATTTCAACAATACGTGGATTTTTGACTAGAATATGCATAGGTTCATGAATACGTTCTAATTTAATATTACCTAATTTATAATGTGGTTTTTCAGGGTGCTTTAAATACTCATATATAGTGTTTCTACAACAAATGTATTCATTACAAATTTCTTTAGCAGTTTTATAGTATTTTATATTAATTAAATTATTATCAATATCATATTTATGTAACTTAAAATGGTATGCATTATTTGATGGACCACGAGTATTTTTCATTACTATTTAATTAATAATATATTATTTATTTTTATATATTAATCAATTTTATAGTATTTAAAAATAATATATCATACATTAATATATACATATGTCCGTTATAATAGCTTTCAAAGAATTTTATACGACAAAACTGTTTAACGTGATTACATTAGTTGAAAAATGTAATGAGGAGATTTTATATAATTTAAGTAAAGTAATAAATAAATTTGAAGATCATTCAATAAAATATGGATATGAAAAATATGAAGGGAATTATAAAAAATATAAAGGATTACGCATAAATTATAAATATAATGCATTTGGTAGACGAATACCAAGTAAATTTGGTTCAACACAAATGAATAGAGAGTTGCGTAATATATTATATTCAACTATTTATGATGATATTGATATGGAAAATTCAGCACCAAAAATATATAAAAGTTTAATAATATAGTGCTTTTAGAAAAAGCACGGCAAAAATCTACGATGAATATTGAATGTAAGTGTGTACAAAATATATAAGAATAATACTTAAATAAAGCAAAAATATGTGATTTATTTTTTTATATTTATATAATTTTTAAATATATAATTTTAGCAATATATTTTACTAATTAAATATTAATCAAAATAATCTTACATTATTACAGATAGTGTGTATTTTAGGAGAAAAATATGAAGAAATTAATTTTCAGTGATTTGTTCAAGATTATCTATACTAATATTTTGTTGGATTTCAGCAATACGTGGATTAACAGTAGTTAATATGAATGGTTCATTAATTTTTTTTATAACAATATTTTTTAATTTTCCATGTGGTCGATCAGGTGTTTTCAGATGCAAATAGATAGTATTTCGTGAAACTTTCAGTTCTAAAGCAATTTCCCCTGCAGTCTTAAAGTATATTTCTGCGACAATATTATTATTATCATCGAATTTAACAATTTTAAAGTGATATGCTGTATTAGATTTCCCTCTACCCATTACTATATTATTGTATATTTTTATAATTTAATTTTAAATAATTAATCAATTTTACTATTTAAAGTTTATAAGTAATACATTATTAATATATTGTATTAATTATAATGTTATACCAACCATTATGTCGAAATGGTAAAAATCCATCATGTATGTATAAGAAACCCCAAAACTGGATAAGTGAACCATACCAAAATTTTACTACAAATAATTATGGATTATTAACTGGTATTTATATAATATGTAAAAATAAAAAAGAATTTCATAATAATGGTATAACAGTAGTAGATATTGATTTTTATAAGACAAAAAATAAAGATGATTTAATAACAAATAAATTTTTAGAAACATTTGGTAATAATTTTATTGAAAACATAGATACATATACAATAAAAACAGCAAGTGATGGATTTCATTTATATTTTAATTATGATGAAGAATTAAAAACAGTAATCAATAATATTCACCATGTAGATATAATTAATGATAATAGATATATTGTAGCAGAGAAATCTTCAATAGATTCTAAAAAATATGAAATTTATAAAAATACTACAATAAAAGATATTCCAAATAATTTAAAAGAATGGATATTAAATAATTTGTATAAAATAAAAAATATAAAAATATGTAATAAAAATATTAATGAAATAGAAAATATTAATGAAATAGAATATATTAATAATAATAAATATGATTATTTCTTAAATGATAGTTTAATTGATAAAATAATAAAGAAAATGAATAAAAATACTTTTACAAATTTTGATGAATGGTTTAAATTTACTACATTTTGCAAAATTATTAATATTAAAGATAAATGGGATATTATAAGTAAAAAATATAAAGGATATGATTATGAAAAAAATATAAAAATCTGGAATTCTTGTAGAACAGATATAAATATTATAGAATATTTTATTAAAATAACTATAAAAATACCATATAGTTATATAAAATATATAAACATAATAAATAATAATATGATTGAACCACATATAATATTTGAAAAAGAAAAACTAGGTTATGAATTATTTATAGATTTTGTAAAAGAAAAGAAAAAATTTAATTCATTTGTAGTTAAATCAGATACGGGAACTGGAAAAACTACATCTATGGGTTATTATTTACAACAAAATGAAGATATACATTTTATATCAATTGTTTCAAGAATTAGTTTAGGATTAGAACAATATATGAATGTTTTTAGCACGAAATATTCGTTAAATTGTAAATTCTATAAATTTGAAGATGATTTTGAAAATGGAGATAATATTGTAATTCAATTAGAATCATTAATAAAATGTTCTCATTTAGATTTCTCAAAATATATAATATATATAGATGAATTAAATAGTGTTTTCGAACATTTAATTTCTAGTACAACATTAAAGAACCATAGAATATTAATATTTAAATTATTAGTTAAAATTATAACAAATTGTCATTTATTTATTGGAACTGATGCTGATATTACTGATTTATGTTTTAAATTCTTGAATTTTTGTAATAGGGAAACATATTATATTAAAAATACATATAAACATAATAATAATATTAAATCATTTGAAATTAATAATTATGATACACTTATAAATAAAATAAAAAAATCTAAATCATATATAGTTTGTTGTGATAGTAAAACTGAAGCTGAAAGATTACATAAAATATTAAAAGATAATTCTATATATTTATGTACTGCTGATAATGAAGATATTGATAATTTAGATAATTATAATAAAATTATATTTAGTCCTAAAATAATTTATGGGTTAGATAGTGTTATGCAACGTGATGTATTCTGTTTATATAAATCATGTTCAATATCACCACCACAAATGCTTCAACAAATCGCAAGAACAAGAAATATTAATAAATTATATTATATGTTTTTGAATAAAACTATTTATAGTAATTCATATAAAGATTTAAATGAATGTATGAAGATTAATAAAGAAATTGAAAAAAATACTTTAACTGAATTTAAAATTATAACTGATATACAAACAACTGAATTTTATTTTGATATATATTGCGAATTAGATTATAAGAATGATTGTTATAATGTTAATAAATTTTGTTGGTTTAGAAAATTATTAGAACAACGAGGATTTATTTTAGATTATAATTATAATCATATCATAAATGTAAATCATGACCTAATAAATAAGGCAAATATTGATATAAAAAATGATAAAATTGAAAATATTGAAAATTATATTGAAAAAATTAATAAATATTTAAGAATTCCAGAAGAAGAATTAACAAATTATGAAGAATTATTTATAAATCATCAAAAATTATTAACTCATTTTAATATTAGAAAATTCTTCTTTAATTGTAATAATAAAGATAAAATAAAAATGTTTGTTAAAAATGAAATCAATGAATATAATATTCAAATTGGTAAATCAAATTATTCAAAATTTAATTTCTTATATAAATTTTTAGAAGCAACAGATGCTATAGAATATGTGCCTAAAAATTCATTAAATAAGAAAAATGCTGAACTTTTTAATGAAGAATATAAGTTATTATTTAAACAAAAAAAAAATGCTGATTTTAATTTTACAAATTTATTTGATATAACTAAATGTTTCAATCGATTATATTTTGAATTATTTGGTAATTTATTTAATTCTAAAATTATAAATAGAAATAATAAAAATAAGCGTTATTATAAAATGAATATTAACAAATCTAATTATGATTATCATAATAAGTTATATAGTTTTAATTTAGAAAATATAGAGAATTAGAGCCACAAAAGGGGTTTTAATATAAAAAATAATTTAAAATGGGTTGGGGGGCACTTGTAAAAATACAAATCTGTATAAATTATAAATATATTTATTACTTGTTATGATTAGAGGTTTTATATATATTATATTTATTTTTGCAGGTGCGTTCCGGGGAGTAATATATATATATTTAGATGTTTTATCCGCGGAACGCACTGAAAAACTATCACCAGTATTATGGTCGCAAAAGTGTTCAAATAACATTTAAAATTACGCTCAACTATTTTATAAAATTATAAAATATTTTAATTAAAATAAAAAAAAAATATGTGAGAATTATTTAGTATTTTTAGAAAAAGCACGGCAAAAATCTACATTAATATTGTATGTAGGTGTGTACTGTCTGTGCGATGCACAGTGACAGAGCGAAAATGTGTTAATTACCTTTATAAAATATTAAAAAACGTTAATAATATATAGTCATATAAAAATATTATAAAAATTTAGTATAACAATATATTATACATATATTTTTTTAACGTAATTAAAAAAAATATGTAAGAACTATTTAGTAATATAAAAAAAGAAACAAATTTAGTTTTGTGCTTTATAAAAGCACGGCAAAAATCTACGATGAATATTGTATGTAAGCGTGTACTGACTGTGTGATGCACAGTGACAGGGCGAAAACGTGTAAATTACCTTTATAAAAATGTTAAAAACGTTAATAATATATGGTCTTATAAAAATTCTATAAAATGTTAGTAAAAAATATATTTTATAACGTAATGAAAAATAATATGTAAGAAGTATTTAGATAAAATTCGAAATATATTATAAAATTGATATATTATTTATAAATATATAAAAATAATATGGATTGTTCTATATTAGAATTAACTACAAATATAAATAAATTAACACTAACCCCAGAAAAAGAACACTTTGAATATAAATTTAAAAAGTTGGAAGATATATTAATAAAAAATAAAATGAATTATAAGAATGAAATAATAAAAGAAAAAACTTTGAAAGACGCTCACATATATTGTAAAATAAATTTTCTATCAGGACAATTGTCTGGACCACTAATAGAATATTATATAATAACACAAAATAATATGAAAAAAAATAATGCGTCCGATTGTAATGGAGATGTATTATATGATAATAATAATATAGAAATAAAAATATCATTAGGTGGAAAAAATAATAATAAATTTAATTATGTTCAATTACGCATGAATCATGAATGCTCATATATATTAACAGCATATTATATAGATGAAACAAATATAAAAAATTTAGGAGAACTATTTATATTTAAATTAATAAAAGAAGAATTAATAGATTTAATAAAAAAATATGGAAATTATGCTCATGGAACAAAAAAAAAATTAGGTGAAATAACAATTGACAATTTAAAGGATATTACAAATAATAAAGAATATAGTATAAGACCAAAAGTTGGAGACGATTGTTGGAAAACATTATTGCAATTTAGAATTAATGAAATTAGTATATAAATTAACAAATTCTCCTTTACCCATTGAATTTTGTCTTGCAGTATTAAAACAATTTGATACATCTAATTGTTTAAATCGTGAGATGAGAGTATTTTTATTAATTTTAGATTTAATCCAATGCCAACTTTTAGGTCGTAATAGATGTAAATCCATAGTAACAATTTCTCCAATATTACCACCGTATGCACGAACTGCGAAATCACAATTAATAGGTGGAGTAGGTTGATTATTGGAATCGATAGGTCCAAATGGTATAAAATCCCAATCCATATGACTTGTAGGTAAATGTATAATATTTCTTTTAATATTTGTTTTTTCCCAAATTTGGAAACAACATTTAACCATCATTTGAGGGTAAAAACAACATGGTTTAATAGGAATTTCAATATCATATACTAAATGGAACATATTATTAAGTTTATTTTGTACACTAATCCGTCTAAAAGTTCGCGGAATAATAAATGCAATATAATTCGCCCATTTTGCAGAATGATTAAAGAATTTAATTGCTAAAGAACAACCGACACCAAATGGTGGATTACCAATAGAAAGAATATTATTACAATTCTTTGGTGGATAATATTCAAAAAAGTCAAGTTTAATAATATTATCTGCTTCTGGAGATATATCAATTCCGATTTTATTATGTGAGTTAATTTGATTAAGAAAACTACCATTACCCGCACTTGGTTCAACAATTAAATCGAATAAATTAATATTATATTTATCAAATACAATATCAATATATATTTTAGAATATAATGGTAGTGTAAAGAATTTATCTAATCCTTCTTTACGAGTACTAATCGTTTTATTAATTTGATAATTATTGTTAATAGAGGAATTATTACATTCCTTTAAATGTGTGTTATATAATTTTTTAGTAATAAATTTGCCATCACATTTTTTACAATTATAATTCATTATATAATAATTAATATTATAAAATTATTTTTAAAATCAATTTTATAATATTAATAATATATAGTCTTATATAAATTGTTAGTATATTATACATATTTATTTTGAAACTATAAATAAAAAAATAATATGTAATAATAATTTAGTATAAAAATATAAAATTTATTAAAGTTATGTACCGTCTGTATCGCTAGAGAATAACACAACTACGTTGTGTTCTACGCTCTGCAGTGACGGTGCGAAAACGTATTTATTACCTTTATAAAAATGTTAAAAACGTTAATAATATATAGATTACAAAAATTTTTAAAATATATATTTTATAATATATATATAATAATTAATATAAAATAAAAAACACACTAAAATGAAAAATAAATTAACATATTATCTTATTTTTTATTTTCAATAATTTAACCCATATTATACACTACTCTCTCTCTTTTTTTTAGACTATATATTAATAATAAATAATAAAAAATAGAGTAAATATATAAATTTTAAATACAATGGTGATAGGTGATAGGTGATAGGTTGTTTTAGGTTCGAAAAATAAAACGCCAAAAAATAACAATAAGGTTCTTGTTACTTATTTTTCAAGCATATTATATCTAACCTAAAACAACCTATCACCTATCACCTATCACCCTTGTATTTAAAATTTACCATAATTAGTAATATACAAATACTTTTATAAAAAATGTCAAATACTATAATAATTTAGTAAAAAAATATAAAATATATTAAAGTTGTGTACTGTCTGTTCGCGATGCTCACAGTGACAGGGCGAAAACTTGTTAATTACTTTTATGAAATTATAAAAAAATATTAATAATATATAGTCATACAAAACACTATAGTTATAAAAATTGATTACATATAAAATTAAAAAATAAATAAAATGTTCAAACAATATATTAATAAATTACATAATCTACCAGAAATAAATTATAATAAATCTAAAATTATATATTCAAATATTAATTGTTTTAATGATATAAACGAAAGAAATAATAATAAAAAGAACAATGATAAAAAGAACAATGATAAAAATAATAAAATACGTGAAAATATAATAGGAGCTATAATAAATGATAAAATAGATAAAACTTATTATAAATATAGTTTTCGTTGGACAAAATTACACAAACTAATATTGAAATATATAAAAAAATTAACGAATAATACAGAAATACTTCAAATTGAATGTATTCATAAAGGTGGTAGGAAATATAAATATGATTTTGAACTTATAATAAATGATATATCATATAATATAGAATTTAAATTTAATACTAACACACAATATACAACTCCTCAATTTATATCACTTATGAAAATCAGTAAATATTTAACGAATTCATTTGAAGAACAATTTTATGATAATTATTTATTAAAATTATCGAAATACCTAAAAACCCCAATTCCTGAAAAAGAAATATATTTGAAAGAAATAAATTCTCCGAATCCAAATTGTATGAAATTATATCAACAGATGTACTATAATGGATGTTCAACAAGTAGTCGATATACTAATGATAAAAATCATATAAATTTTTATAAGTATGCGAATAAATTATCGAGACAATTTATAACAGAATTTATAACTAATACTGAATTATCTACGAATATATTATCACAATATTTACAAGATACACAGGCAAATAAGATATATATGTTATATAATAAACATAATATATATCTGGAACATACAGATACAGATGATTATATAATAAGTAGTTATAAAAAAAATCCTGTAAAATTTAGATATGAGACAGTTTCTAGAAATGGTATTAACATGAATATATTATTACGATGGAAGAATGGTAATGGTATAGCATATCCAGCAATTCAAATATCTTCAAAAATTGGTAAAATATAATTTAATTCAATGGTATTAATAGCATTATTATTGAAATATAAATCTATAAATTCAGTAGTTCTATTATCTTTAAAAGATTTAATAATTTTTTTATATAATTTTACTAATTCTAAATTACTTATATTATTAATAAATTTAATACATATGAGATGATTTTCAATTAAATATTGAAAATTATTATTATTATTATTATTAATTAGACAATATGAAAAATTATATTTACCTTTACCATACCCCCGATTAATAATTAATAATGGTTCTGTATAACCAATTTTATTAATATAATTTAATTTTTCTAAATTTTTATATTCTTTTATAATTAATTTATTATTAAGTATATCAGAACTATATATTAATCGTGTTTTAGTATTATCACTAGTTAATATATCTTTACATTGATTCCATACAATATTTCCAACACTAACTTTAAATCCTAAATCATATAAAGATGTAGAATTTAAATATAACTCTTTTAATCTAGTAATAAATGGAGTATATCCGAAAATAATATTATTATGTATATTTATGATAAAACGGGAATTATCAAAATTATTAGAATTACTTAATATAAATGTGATTGTTTCTTGTTCTGTTTCAATATATTTATTATTACATTTAATAATATCAATAATTTGAAAATTATTATAAATATATTCTCTAGTTTTTTCATAATAAGAACAATTTAAAAAACTAGTAGGTAATATAAAACTTAACAAACCATTTTTTGACAATAATGTTAATGATTTTATAATGAATAATATAAATATATTTGGTCTTCCATCAAAATATTTATAGAAATTTTTATCTACATCTTTTTTTTTCATAATATAAAAAGGTGGATTTCCAATAATTAAATCAAATTTTTCAAGAGTATTATACGTTATAAAATTTTCATTTAATATATTAATTTTATTATTTTTTAAGGATTGAATATTATTATAAATTATATCATTAAATTCAATTGCCAAAATATTTTTTTTAGGGTAAAATTTATTAATTGCTGTAATATATTCTCCCGAACCACACGATGGTTCTAATATATTATTAATATTTTTAAAATATGGTTTTAACACATCTAAATTATTATAAACGCAATCAGGTGGTGTAAAATATATACCATTTTCTTTTTTAATTATTTTAGATATATTTTTTGTTAATTCTTTCGATAATATAGAATACTCCATATAAATATATATAATAACTATAATTATATATAAATCAATTTTTATATTATTAAACTAATATAACAAAATATGTGATAATTATTTAGTGCTATTTCTAAAAGCACGGAAAAAATCTACGATGAAAATTAATGTAGGTGTGTACCGTCTGTTCTAGAGAATAACACAACTTCGTTATGTTCTATGCACAGTGACAGAGCGAAGAACTTGTAAATTATTTTTATGTAATTATAAAAAAATGTAAATACTATATAGTCATATAAAACACTATAAAACTTTAGTATAAAAATATATTATACATATATTTTTTTGAAACTATAAATAAAAAAATAATATGTAATAATAATTTAGTATAAAATATAAAATATATTAAAGTTGTGTACTGTCTGTGCCAGAGAATAACACAACTTCGTTATGTTCTATGCACAGTGACAGGACGAAAACGTAGAAAATTACCTTTGTAAAAATATAAAAACTGTTAATAATATATAGTCTTGAAAAACTTTAGTATAAAAATATGTATAAACTTTTTTTATAACAAAAATATTCATAAAAACTTATAAAATATATTTTTATTAATTTTTATACCAATTTGGTATAACTGACATATTACTATTATTAAACATCCAACACATAATAGTAACTGATGATATATCCCAATTATTTAAAGGTTGGTTAAACGCTTTCGCAGAATTAAACATACCATATATAGTAATTACATATGATGTATCCCAATCATTCAAAGGTTGGTTAAACGCTTTCGCATTACTAAACATACATTCCATATTATCAACTGATGATGTATCCCAATTATTTAAAGGTTGGTTAAACGACCTCGCATAATTAAACATATTGTTCATATTAGTGACAGATGATGTATCCCAATTATTTAAACTTTGATTGAACGCTTCCGCATAACAAAACATACATCGCATATTAATGACTAAGGATATATTCCAATCATTTAAAGGTTGATTAAACGCTTCCGCATGATGAAACATACCGCGCATATCAATGACTGATGATGTATCCCAATCTTTTATACAATCATTAAAGTAGAAATTCTTATTAAATAACTTACTCATATCTGTTATATTCACTGTTATCCACAATGATATATGACCATATTTTTCCAATGCTTCTTCTCGATTATCACACCATTCATTAACCGCAGTTTTTAATTCTTTGTTAGTTTTAGGTATAAAATATAACGATTTTAAATACTTGTTATTTTCATCAATACTATTTTTAAACATTTTACAGACTTGATATATTTTAGAAATTTCTTTCGATGATTCAGGATTATAATAATATCTATATAGACAATTAAATAGAAAATATTCCATATCTTCATTTGAGAAATTCATAGTGCTTGTTAAGAATATATTTATAACAATCAATTTTATTTATTACAAACGTTTACATAATAAAATAAAAAATATATTTAGAGACTTGAAAAAAAAATATGTGTAGGTGTGTACTGTCTGTTCGCGATGCTCACAGTGACAGGGCGAAAATGTGTTAATTACTTTTATGAAATTATGAAAAATTGTTAATAATATATAGTCATATAAAAAAATATAAAAACTTTAGTATAAAAATATATTATACATATTTTTTTTTGAAACTAAATAAAATAATAATAATAATATAATAATTTAATAATTTAAAAAAATAATAAATAAATAATTTATTGAAAAAATATGTAATAATAATTTAGTGCTTTTAGAAAAAACACAGTAAAAATCTACGATGAATATTGAATGTAGGTGTGTACTGTCTGTTCGCGATGCTCACAGTGACAGGGCGAAAACGTATAAAATACCTTTATAAAAATATTAAAAACGTTAATAATATATAGTCATATAAAAAAATATAAAAACTTTAGTATAAAAATATATTATACATATTTTTTTTTGAAACTAAATAAAATAATAATAATAATATAATAATTTAATAATTTAAAAAAATAA
>Ga0307488_10002659_pt1 | contig 15059 bp, 11 predicted proteins | sample SB02metaG_FD_202248 | JGI IMG/M metagenome (GOLD analysis project Ga0307488, IMG submission 202248) | Sea-ice brine microbial communities from Beaufort Sea near Barrow, Alaska, United States - SB 0.2 | ecosystem: Environmental > Aquatic > Marine > Coastal | place: USA: Alaska | collected... | reverse complement strand
TCATTTTCAGAGCTAATGGTGATTGGATCATTCGCCGGTCCCCACGAGAATATTCCTGCAGTACCACCAATAGAGGTGCCAACCGCAGGAACAACCGAAGTGAGGTCTTTTTCTGTTACCTGAACGCCAGGTGATAGCTGAAAAGCCATATTTATTCTCCTCGTTAAAATCAGACAATATTTATTGTTTTTTTATATATAGTCTGAATATTTATAACAATTAATATTTGAACTCAGATTCCTTTAATTTTTTCTCATACTCATCACTGACTAACCAATAGTCTCCGCCTGCAACCCATGCGGCTGGACTGTCGGTTCCTTTTTTAATAACGAAAGGAGTTAAGTTTTGAGTGATGTGTTGCATCTGTTGATTGTAGATTACTTCTCTTGTATTTACATTTACTAACTCTTTAAAGAAAGGCATTGTAGATAGCCATCCGAAAAGAACCATACACATTACGCAATCATCATTGTAACCTTCATCTGCTTGATATGTGTTTCCTTTTTCGATAAAGGTTGATATTTCATTTATTATATCAGCGTCAAATACTAAAAGTTTTGACTCTTCCATAAGAGATTTCAAAGTAAAACACCCTTGTCTCTTTACTTGTTTAGAAGTATTTACACCTAGTCTCGTTGTTTTTCCGAATCCAGGTGAAACATACTGTCTTGATTTTTCTGTTACTGTACTAAAGATATTGTCATACTCAATTTCTTCGTGTAATATTTCTACTACCTGCCCTCCAATATCATTATTTTCAATAAGAATAAACGCTTTGTTGTAGTCTTCTCCTATTTTTGCTATTACATTAGGATACAGCATCGGTGCTATTTGATTATTTCTATACTTTGCTACTACTTTATACGGCATTTCAGTTATGTCAAATACAACAAACGCTGAGTAGTCTCCTCCTATTCCTCTAGCAGTATCTACGGTAATACAATAAAAATGATTTTTAATTGGAGCTTCATATATATCAACCCCAGTCCCATCATTTTCATATAATGATTCTTTAGAGCTTAATGCTCCTATGGTTCTTGCGTTAATCAGAGTATTGGATGATCCGAGAAACTCACACAATACCTCTTGATTAAACTTTAGTTCACCTAAAAGTTTAAATTGTTCATCTGCCCACTTTTCATCTCTACCAGGAATTTCAGTATAATGGATGAACATATTTTTGAATCCATTAGTACCTTTCTCTGACTCATTCCAAAACTTCCAGAAATGATTATATCCTAACGGTGTTGATGTCAATAGAATTTTAGTAGTATCACCAGCAGAAATTGTTGGGTATACTGAAGCGAAAAACTCATCTGCAACATTGTTTGGAATGATTGCTGCTTCGTCAATGTATAGCCAGTTGACAGATTTACCACGAATGCCTGATGTAGTTGTCGCTGCTGTAAATACTCTACAGTTGTTTTCTAATTCAACATCTCCTTTGTTCCAAGTCTTTACGCCTTGCTGCATCCATATAGGTAAACTCTCATACATTGTTTGATAACGTAAAAGAACTTCTCTTGCAGATGCAGTTTTATTTGCCATGATTGCAACAGTTTTATCTGCATTAAATATAGTATAATGTAAAATACAGGCAGCTGACGTTATAGTCTTGCCTTGCTGTCTTCCTTCCATAAGAAGAGCTTTCCGCTCACTCATAATGAACTTGACTTTTTCTCGTTGACATGGATATAATATAAAAGGCTGTAATCCTCTATCCAAGGTCACAATCATGCAATACGTTTCAATAAAATATATAGGATCATCCTGACATTTCAAATATTCTTTAATTTGATCTTCAGTAAAATCGTGCTTATGTCCGATAGATTTTAAATTAGGATTGCCATGGTATGATGTTTCTTCATTCATGGTCTATTACTTGCTCATCTTTTAAAGCTCTGAGTAAGTCTTTAGTACTACCAACAAATAAGTTATTGTTTGTAACCGCACTTTTAGACTTAACCTCTTCGCCTTTGACTTTTTTTGCTTTGTCTTGAATTTCCATCATTGCATTCGCATTATCTTGCAACCCTTTAATCAACTGTCCTGCAACTTCATATGCTCTGGGTTGATCACTATTTCTTGCAATATGCATTATGCCTTTAATTGCTTCATCACTATATTCAGCGGTTCTTTTTAGAATATCTCTAGCTTCTTGAAAATCATCTTCAAGATTTTGATCTGCGTCTGGTGCAGGCGTCGGTAAGTTATTTTCTTTTCTAACTTCTTTTAAATTTGATTCTAATGCTTTTGTTTTTTCTTTTGTATCAAACGCATTATCTAAACTATCAAATGGGCTATTCACATCATTCCCCAAAACTTTCTAATATTGTAGTTATAAAATCAAAATCATCTGCTGGAGTTAGTGTTGAATCTGTTACTCCATTTTTTCCTGCTGTGGTTGATACCTTAACACTCAGCGTATCTAATTTATCATTCTCGTATAATTGTGCAATTGATTCTTTGATAATCGCTTGATTGCTAACAAGACCATAAAAATTCAATCTCATGGTAAAGTTTAATGTCCATATAATACTTTGTCTATCAGCAAAGTCTCCTTCATAGTTATCATCGTAATCTATTCCGTCGAGAGTTATTTTTATGTCTCTTTTTATGTTTAAAGACGGCATTTCATTGACTGTTACATTGAAGTCAGGATTGAAGAACGGTAGAATTTGTTCTACTATTTGCAACCCATCTTCTTGATTCTTGGCAAAAATATAAAGTGAAACTGACATATTGTAAGGAGTAGACACAAATGATGATCTTACTGTGTTTGCATCATCTCCGACCCCTACAGCTTTATTCCGTTGTATCGGAGAAACCTTTCGTGCAGGATCATAAGTAAGTTGCTGTATTTCAAATCCCATTCTAGGAAGAACTATAGCGACTTCACCACGAGAAGCTGCATCCGGTATTAATGCAATTCTTGATAAGAATTTTTGTTTGGTAGAGTATGCCAAAGGAACTCGCATCACTTGAGCAATGTTTCCAGCGGTATCATCTCTAGCTATACGAATATTATTAAAAACCATTCCGAATGCTACTATAGCTTTTCTAATATGTTCATGGTAAAATTGTACATTTTTAAACATTATAGTTCACCAAACGGATTGACTTCAGAGAAATCTAAAATATCATATGCTTCATTTTCAGTAATAAAATTAGTATTGTCAGAAGTTGAATTTGACTTAGTAAGAGCGTAATCTTCTAAAATTAATGAAGTGCCATCTTCTTGTAATAATAATTCTCCACTTTCCAAAAAGAACTGATACAGGAACATATCGATATTTTGTTCTGCGTAGATGTTATCAATTGCAGCAATTCCAGTATTAATGACTTCAGAGCTATACTCAAACAGTTCACATTGCAAGCTGAAAACATAAATTTTTGCTAACTGATAGAAAGGATTTTGAAATTCTACTAATTTTATTTCAAACAATGATCCAGTTAATGGGAAGAATAATAAATCACCCTCAGCAGGACGAGCGGCTAGTGTAAATGTACCACCAGAATACGCTGTCAAGTCTTCCCATCTTCTTTTTGCTAATATAAAGGTAGCTGTATCTCTAATCTCAATACCGAATTTACTAAATAAATCACCTTGACCTTCAAATCCTTCTACATTCTCCAAGTACATCTCTAGTGGATATGCTTGAGTGAATTGAGATAAAGTATCTTCATCAAAAATAGAATCTACATCTACTTGTGTTCTTGGGATGTAGTATATATCGTGGCCATATATTTTCAGACTTTCTATGGTCAGGTCTTCTACTAACTTCTGCTCAGAAGTAGTCCCAGAAGTTTGTCCGCTTTGAAAATAGAAATTAGTTGGCATATGATATGTTACCCTACATAAAATGAAGGTGGAAGTTCATATCTTGATTGCATTTCATCTTCTATTGAATTGATTTCGGTAATTGCCTCTTCAAATATTTTATCACCGTTAAGAGTCACTCCGCCCGGTAGTTGAATGCCCCCAAATTTTTTCATGTTTTCTCCCCACTGCCTCTTAATAAGAGCGGTGGCATATTTCTTTAAGAACATATCATCATACACTTCAGCATATTCAGCTGGATCTAAAATCGCATATGCTTCAGCTACAACATAATCTCCGGGATTAAATGTCTTGTCCCAGTCAGTATCTATATAAAGTCTATTTGTTTTTCTATTCCATCTAATCTGTCTTTGGCTGACCAATAGCTGATTTAATGTTGACAGGTGTGACTGAACCACACTATAATAAATCATGTCGGCGCCCATCAAATTATACAAGTCATTTTGTCTAAATTGATATTGCAAGTCAAACAGATTACCATCTTTAGTATTTGATGTAGCAGCACCGCCAAAATTAAACAAACGAACAATTCCAGTAATTCCGTTGCTGATAGGGATATATTTGTTATCCATATCTCCTGCAACATAGGGAGTAGTGTCTAGAACCGCAGTTGATCCTGAAGAAGATCCTGTAATAGTTTCGCCCGCTTGGAATGTTCCTTGAGTATCTTCAATCGTAAGAGTAGTTCCAGTTCCAGTATGTACCGCAGCAGATGCTCCCGAGGTTCCACCTACAACTACATCAATAGAGGTGAAAGTTGCACCGACTGATGTAGTTAAGTTTAATGTTGATCCAGTAATCTGATGTTGCACATATGTTCGTTCCGTGCCGTCGAAGTGATATTCTTGCCACAGTTGCAGTGCATCATCAATACGATCATTGATTTGATCATCGTCAACATTAATTTCTATTACAGGAAAGCCCAACCTGCGCAAACAGTAATCGATGAGTTGTTGTCTTGTTGATAATGCCATTAAGCTGTCCTTATGGTGCCTATAGTGTTATTTATAACAAAAGTACTTATGGTGAATCTGGCCAATCACTTTCTTCTAAATATGGAAAATTTTTATGTTTAGTTATGTCTCTGAGACTTTGACGATATAAGCGCCATTCTTCTGGCGCCTGATTAGAAGTTAATAGACCACTGTTGTCTAATGCTCTGATAGTTACCCAATCAGACGCTGTTAGCAATGCATTTCTTTTAATTCTAACTTCTTCAGCAGATGCAATTGCTGCATTGTTAGACACTTCTTGGTCTTCTAATTCAGTTCTTTCTGTTATAACAGTTTCTTTTGTTTGTAGATTAAATGTTTTATGACTCATACTTCACCTATAAATACGAAACGCCGATTTGCGAACCAGCATCAAAATTTCCACTGACGGCAGATATTTTTATTTGAGTTAAGGCAGATCCTATATCCCCGCCGCCTGTTGATATACACATCTCAGTATTAGATCCGCCGCCTAAATTAGAATTCATTCCCCATCTATTATTAGCTGCATCTATTAAGCTTAAAATTATAGACCCTTCTTGGACTGAAGTCATTCCTCGCAAGATAAATCCGCTAGTACTAGTTGCTGAAGATGAAATACTAGTGCCGTTAACTCTAATTCCAAAAGAGTCATAGCTTGAAGTTTCAATGCCATTCACATCTCCTAGCTGAATTAATATGTTACTAGTACCTGCTTGTCCTTTAAATCCGATAATAACTTGTCTTACACCTGCAGGTATTCCAGTAACAGTGACAGAAGAGTTGCCAGCAAGAGAAACATCTTGAGAATCCCACTCGGCTGCTGTTTGTGATACAGTTTGAAACGAAAATCCACCCGCACCATTCGTAGTAAGAACTTGATTTGAAGTGCCGTCTGTAATTCCTACATCAGTCAGAGTTGAAGGTATACTCGGTGCGCCTGTCAATGAACTATATGCACCATCAAATAGTGACGGTAGATTAGACAACTCAGTATAGCTAGGTGCAATGTCATTCTTGGCAATTAGTAACTTAGTAGAACTTACAGCAACACCTGCAAATACTCTAGGAGTGCCTGGAGCAGTAGCAAGAGAGCCAGATGATTGTAAGAAGTACGCTTGACCTGCTGTTAGACCTGATTGTGCGTCATCTACTGCACCAGAAGTTTGAATAGTAGCAGTAGCACCAGAAGCATAAGCTCCGTCAGAAATACCTGCATAGTTCTCATTAGTTACGTTAGATGTAGTCTGTGGTGGCTTAATTGAAATTACAGACCAGTATCTTGTCTGGTCTCGGGTTGATACTACTATACGATCTTCGAATGGTGCAGCGAAGGCTACCATGCCAGCCTGTGCCGATGCAGTATCAAAATCATACTCAGCACTTTTTACTACTTCAGTTGTCACAGGATCATATGATAAATCTAATGCTTTATAGTGAGTTTCATTGCTCGATGCGCCTTGTCCTCGGCGAGCCAGTATTACGACTGTCTGATTAGTGGTTTCAGTTCTTCCTACATTGAAGTAACTCGGACCATAACCGGTAATACCTGATCCTGAAATAGTTATTCCTGTTTGACTTGGGCAACTAATATAACCGCTTGTAGCAGTAGCATATTTAACATTGAAGTCCTGGCCAGAAGAAGTGCCAGTGTAATAGATAATCATCAATTTTTGATTGGTTGTATCTAATGCAATGTATCCATGTTGAGCGGTTATGCCCTGACCACTTGCGCTATCGAAGGTGTGTATTTCATAAGGAGTGCCTATAGAGCCAGAAATCATTTGTACTTGAACTCTATTATATTTGGTGGTGTAGTAATTCCATTGTCTATGAGTCAGAAGTGCAAATGCATTTGCCCATGGAACATATGTCATCTGAGGATTATACCAACTCTCATTGCTCTCAATCGGAGTACCCAGGCGCCCCAAACTCGATGTCGTAGTAGCACCGTTAGTCAACTTATATATCAACTGATGTCTATTTTGCGATCCGTTCTGAAAAGTATATACTGAGAAACACACTTCATTGTTAGTAGGATTGTGTGCCATGGATGATATGTATGTACCGGAGCCATGATAACCAAAAATGCCACTTAGTTCTGTAGCTGATCCCCAAGAGATGCTGTCGCTATTTACGGTTGCCTTATTTATGAAAAGTTTTGCTTGACCGTCGTTGTTTAAGTCAAGATATCCAAAAACAAGCTTGTTTATTGAAGTATCGTAATACACAATAATTGATTCAACGTGATCGTCGGACTTTCGAACGTTGGCGCCATATGCTGCCATTACGTCCCACAAGTAGTCAGGGCTAATTTTTGTTACAACACCTGAAGCATCTACATTGACCAGATAAGAAACATGCTGAGGTACATTGTTGATGCGAGCTTGATGAAGTACGACTGCGGTTGATGTGCCAGGAATTCGAACAAAGTGTCCGTTAGCGCCACCGTTCAGATCAGTTGAATTGATAGAACTTGAAAGTTTATTAGTAGTGGGTAGTCCAAGACTAATACCCGCTTTGACTACTGTGCCATCTGATTGAATTACAACAGGATCGCCGTCAGACATAGCACCACCTGTAGTGGCTTCAAATGACCGACCACCACCTGCCGTATCAGCAAAAGTGAATGCGCCGGATCCGTTAGTAGTGAGAACTTGATTTGCAGTGCCGTCTGATATACTTAAATCTGTGAGGCTTGAAGGAATAGAAGGGCTTCCTGACAGTGAACTATATGCGCCATCAAATAAAGAAGGCTTTCCTGACAGCGAACTATATGCGCCGTCAAAAGAACTAGATCCGCTGTCTTGAAACGACAACACCCCTAGTCCATTAGTAGTAAGCACTTGATTTGAAGTGCCATCTGCGGTTGGATATCCTATTCCGGCGACTTGTAATGTGTTTGTATTTACAGAAGTTGCGGTTATATTAGGATCAATTACAGCAGTGTCTAATATATAATCTAAAGATGTCCAAGCAGTAGTGCCGTCACCTATTTTAAATTTGTCTGTATCTGTTTCATATGCCAGTTCGCCTTGAGCAAGAACTGGGTTTACTGATGTCCAACTGGCAGCAGCATCTCTTCTTAGTTGTATTGTCCTAGACATTAGGCCGTCCCTCCATCTACTGCTTCAGCCGCAGTGTATGCGTTCATCGCCGAGCCTGCATCTACACTCTGTAAAGGAGTATAAATAGTCGCCGCCGATCCGCCATCAAAATTGTTTGCATATGTTGATAATAATATAGTATGTCCAACAATGTCTATTGTGTCTCCTGCGCTAGAAGGAACATTCAGTATTATATTTGTTCCTGTAGTAGCTGTGAAATGCGATGCTACTAATTTAGATCCGTTTACGAATACCTCAACATGCCCCACTGAATATCTTGCATCAAAAGTAGTTTGATTTGCAGTTGCAATATAAGTGTTTTGTTGAGAAGCTGCGTTGTTAAACAGATCGGTGTGATATCCTATTCTGTTTTCTAATGCAGCAGCAGATACCAGTACTGTATCTGAGTTAGCAAAAGGTTCTGAACTTATTTGTATTGCGCTCGTAGCAAAGTCATCTGGGTGGATGCCTTCATTTGCTGTTCCTTTAATTACAGCAGAAGTATCGGTTAGAAGCTTTCCCCTAACATTATCAAAGAGAAATTTTCTCACTCGACGGGTCATTACTGTCCAACCTCAATAGTTTTAACAAGCGCTGTCCATCTAACTGTTTGGCTACCTGATCCTGTTACATATACGCTTAATGCATTATAAGCATCACTTGCTCGTATATCAACTGCCCAATCTAAATTATCTTGTGCTACGGAAATTTCATAGATATCACCTACATCAGCTACACTGTCAGAAAAGTTATCAGCGCACCCTTTAAGATGCCATGATCCACTTTGTCCTGGTGTGTCGGTTCTTCTTGCTACAAGAGAAACCTCATAGAAGCAAGTAGTATCTAATGCCACTGGAATTCTCATAGCCCCAGTTAATAATAACTCGGTCTCTGCGTCAGTAGTAGTCGTGCCATGCAAGATATATTGTTTTGTATTGAATGATGGAATACCCTGAACATAAACTCCGTCATGGGTTATGTTGGATATATTAATATCACCAGCAGTACCACCTAATAGTTCTATGACAGAACCATTTGATCTTTTACTGTACAGCTTACCGTCAGTGAGATTTACAGCTAATTCGCCCACGTCAAGGTCGGCAGAGTTTGGCTGTTGTGACGCAACCTCAGTTCTCTTTAATTGTATAACTGCCATATAACTGTCCTATAAATAACTTATATAATATATATACAAAAAAAACTCATCTCTGTCTATACCAGGAATTGCCCGGATTGCATAGACATAGATGAGTTTTTATGTGTTGAAAATTTCATTAACCTGTCCACAACGTAATAATAATTATTTATAACAAAATAAACTATGTCAGGTTACTTGTTTTCATTTTCTCCTATTAAGAAACTTTAGAATCGTACCAAGTTTCCATTTTTTCAGTTAATTCAGCATCTGTCATAACTGTTTCATTCATATTCTCATCCCTAGAAGTCATAGGATACGCAGTATGAATAGCTGTTTGACGAGCTAAAAATTCTTCTTTTGATAAAGTAACAATGCTGTCTGGGATATAGTAATCCCTATCAGCTTCATCTTCTACTAAGCCTACCATAGTTTTATCTAAAGGCGACACATGATAGCCACCATCCATTATAAAGTGAGGTGATTGTTTTGCGTTTTTACTTATTTTGTGTAACTTATATTCTACTAAAATCATGAGTTTCTCCTATTAAACCTTAATTATGGGTATAACACCGTTGGTCTTTCTGAAAACTCTCCGTTCCAAGCAGCTATTTCCGTCCCATATACTCTCATTTCAATACCGTTATCGCCCGGCCCACCTTCACGATAATTACCGAAAACAAAAGAACAGTCGCCGACAAAGGGCGTATCCATAGCTGCGTTTGCGTCACCCACTCCTACGACAATACAATCGTACCCTGCAATAACTAGCTTTCCAGTGTTGTTTGATGTGTCGAACCAATACTGAACTTGGAGTTGGTTGTTATACCAATTAAACCCGCCGCTATTGTCCCAAGCATTCGATGCTTCAGTTGTGTTATAGTGACCCATATGACCGCCACCTTGCCCGCCCAATACTGAATGATCTACCCTAAAAGCTGAAATTAGATTATCGTATTGGGAGGCTCGTCCATCTTGGATCTCCAGAGCGGTGCCAAAATTATCCTTTGATACTACATGAATCGTAGATATCCACGAAACATAGCGGTAGTTATTTAAATACGCCGAAGGGATGTCTAAATAAAATCTGGCGGTAGAGTCTGTACGGCTATCAAGATCCATGTAACCTGACGGGTTCCACGCAACATCAGAGGTAAAAGAAGAAAGAGTTGGTGTCCATATTCCATTACTATCTGTATAAGATCCCTCTCCAGTGGCAGCCGCCGAACCATTTACGCTGGTAGCAAAGTTATTGCTGTATAGAGAAAAATCACGAGGAGGAGGAGCAGCGGGTTCAAAGTAACCTAAAGCACTCCAAGCAGAGGTGCCGTCTCCTACTTTAATCTTGCCGGTATCAGTCTCAAAGCCAACTTCGCCTGCAGCGAGTGTAGGATCTGTAGAGGTCCAGTTTGCAGCTGGACCTCTTTTATGTTGTATTGTATTTGCCATAGTTTTTTCCTGGTATTAGAGTTAAATTTTTCCTATACTTATTCGTCTGCTGGATCAGTCCAGTCTGGATTCAGAGCAAATGCTCCATCTGCATATGTATATTTATATGCATGTCCAATCTTCTGAAATTGTTACACCTTCGACCATTGCTGCGTTTGCGTTTTCAATGATTGTTTTCATTATACGGTTCCTCCGTCGATGACACTATCAGTACCGAGTTTAGTTGAGACTGCTGTGTCAACATAAGTTGTACTTGCATAACTGCTTAGGTCTGCTGCAACTGCGGCAGAAGACATATCTCTACCAATCATTAACTCAGTAGCACTTAATGCAACACCTGCGAATACTCTAGTAGAATCTGCTGTAGTAGCAATTGTACCATCGGCTTGAACAAAGTACGCTTGACCTGCTGTTAGACCTGATTGAGCGTCATCTACTGAGCCAGCTGTTTGAATAGTAGCCGTTGCACCAGAAGCATAAGCTCCGTCAGCAATACCTACAAAGTTTTCAGCAGTAAGTGGGTGAGATGAAGCTGTTCCAGCTGAAACAGTCCTAATTCTTGCACCCCGACCGTTATTTAAAAACCCTAAGGTCTGATACACATACACAAACTTGTCAGAAACGGAGTCGTATCTAAGTATGTTGGGCGTAACAGGCATCTCATTCTGATTGGATGTTGCAGCCACTACAATAAATGATGCAGAATCAATAGTGATAGATGTACCAGATAATGAAGCTAAGTTTGCCACACCTTTCCTAGTTGCCCAAGAATCATCAGTTCCTACAGCAACTAAGATTAGTTTTTGCATAGACTCATCATATGAGATTGCTGTTGAATCTGTTTGTAAACCACTTTCAGTGTAAGATACAGGAGTTCCTAAACTTAAAGAACCTGAACCTATAGAACCTGCCACTACTTTTCTTGCACTATCACTTACATATGCGAAAACAACTTTATCTCCGGCTAGTGTCAAATCTGGTGCATATTGCAGGTTGCCCAAAGAAATGCCACCGTGTGCAGTAGGCGTAGACCCAGATAAAGAAATTACCTGATATTTCGAACCGCCTAGCACTTGATAAGATAGTATCGTTTGATTTGTTGTTGAATCATAAACAGATTTGAAATACCGACCATATTCGCCTGCAGTAGATACTTGAACTTGCGAGCCAAATGTGATACTGTTACCAGAAATAGTACCTGCAGCTACAGACCTAGCGTGAGTGTATGCGCCTGCGACAGTCGGTGCTACTACAAGAATTTTATCTTCTGTAGAATTATACGACACCACATCCAATTCGTAGCCATGGGTTGCATATGGCCATGTGACAGCAGAACCCATACTAATAGAGCTGCCAGAGATTGTGCCCACACTTAGTTTTGTAACGTTACCACCAGTGTATGTCATGTAAGTTATGACAATTTTGTTAGCTGCTACCTTTTCGATCCGCAATTTGCTAGACGTATTAAGACTTTCAACTACTACTGTAGAACCAAACGTAATAGAGGATCCTGATACTGTACCTACCACCACTTTTGCATATGAAATATTAGCGCTTGTCCACAACATAACGAATCTGCTAGAATCTAGAAATACTATCTCGGGGACACCAACTGTACCATCAGACTCAAATGTGATCGCAGACCCTGAACCTTGAGAAGAAGTATCTATAATAGATGATCCTGCCAAAGACACTGTTCCGTCAGAGTTTACAACAACCTTGTCACCATTTGCTAGTGTTCCAGTTGCAGTAGCTGTGAATGAACCACTTGCAGCAACCGCTGCCGGTGTACCAGTAAGATCAGCATAAGCACCTGATGTTGCTACTGTTGCTAGAGATGGCGTACCAGTAACATCAGCATAAGCACCAGAAGTTGCTACAGTTGCTAGTGTAGGTGTACCAGTAACATCAGCATAAGCACCTGATGTTGCTACAGTTGCTAAAGATGATGTATTTGCTTTCAGCGTTAGTGAACTAGTTACAGTAGATGCAAAGTTCGCATCATCGCCTAATGCAGCAGCAAGCTCGTTTAGTGTGTCCAATGTTCCTGGCGCACTATCAGTGATTGTTGAAATGATGTTAGTCGCAGTATCATATCCGTTACCAGATAAGTATGTAGCAACATCACTATCAGTATATGCTGCAACTGCATCAGCTGGTAAGTCTCTACCAATCATTAACTCAGTAGCACTTAAAGCAACACCTGCGAATACTCTAGTAGAGTCTGCTGTAGTGCCTAGTGTACCGTCTCCTTGTAAGAAGTACGCTTGTCCTGCTGTTAATCCAGACTGTGCATCATCTACTGCACCAGCTGTCTGGATAGTAGCAGTTGCACCAGAAGCATAAGCTCCGTCAGATACACCTACAAAGTTTTCACTAGTTAGGTTTGGTCCTCGGATGTCTTGGTCTTCAGCTTGATAAACAACCGACTCATGGTTGTTGTTGCTAGTGCCGAAAACAAGCACAGCTTTGTTTGAAGCTGAGTCAAATGTCATTGTAGTCGTGTTGCCTCTGCCACCTGGACTGTCAAATACGACTGGTGAAGCAAAACTAATGCTAGTTCCAGAGACTGTTCCTTTAATTATTTTGCCTACGGGCGTATTGGTGTAATCGGTATATGCAATAAGGAATTTATTTGAACTTGAATCAAAAATTGCATCAGTTGTGTATGGTGCATTAACAGACTCAAATACGACTGCTGAACCAAAACTAATACTTGTACCCGAAATAGTTCCTACTTTCGCTGTTGCGTAGCTTGAGTTGTCAGGGTCTTTATAAGCAACGACCATCTTGGAACTTGAATCAATAGCGACACCAGGATAGTACTGTAACCAGTTTACGAAAGAAGTTGGTGACCCAAAACTAATGCTATCTCCTGATACGGTTCCTACAAGTGCTACTCCAGCATCTGACGGATAGGTTTCTCTATAAACAAGTACGACTTTATTTGAATTTGAATCGAAAGTTGCCCGTGTATATGATGGGTCTGATTCAGATAACGCAACTGAAGAGCCAAAACTAATTGAATTACCTGAAACGGTACCAACAATTGCTCGCCCGCCGAAGCCTCCTGACGCCGCATTATAAGCAACAACTACTTTGTTTGTATTAGAGTCAAAAGTTGCAGCAGGCCACGATGTGTTGGTGCTATTCTCAAATACGACTGCTGAACCAAAACTAATGCTTGTTCCAGAGACTGTGCCTACATACGCCTCTCCTCTTGATGAGTTGCTGCCGTTAGACATAACAACAACGACTTTGTTTGCATTTGAATCAAAAGTGATGTCAGCATACGACCAGTTCGCCCCAACAATCGCAACAGGTGATCCAAAACTAATTGATTTACCTGAAACGGTACCTACAATTACTCGGGCACCATAAACGCCGCCGACGGGTGCGTTGTAAAGAACAACGACTTTGTTTGTGTTTGAATCAAAAACTGCAAAAGACTTGTCTTGGTTATTGTTTTCAGATGCCGCAACGACTTGAGTACCGAATCCTGCTGGATCAGTACCTATAACCGGACCTCCTGATGGACTCACAACACTTACCGTGCCATCAGTATTTACAACTACCTTGTCACCATTTGCTAGTGTACCAGATGCAACTGCGTCAAATGAACCACCTGGAACAACCGCTGCCGGTGTACCAGTAAGATCCGAGTAAGCGCCTGTAGTAGCAACCGTTGACAAAGATGAAGTATCAGCTTTGAGTGCAAGTGAACTATTTACGGTAGTTGTATCAGCTTTGTTACCAAGACTAGCAGTTACTGTAGATGCAAAGTTCGCATCATCACCTAACGCTGCTGCCAATTCGTTCAATGTATCTAACGTAGCAGGAGCACTATCAGTAATAGCTGCTATAGTAGCAGTCTGAGTAGCGTAATCGTTACCAGACAAGTATGTAGCAACATCACTATCAGTATATGCTGCAACTGCATCAGCTGGTAAGTCTCTACCAATCATTAACTCAGTAGCACTTAATGCAACACCTGCAAATACTCTAGTAGAGTCTGCTGTAGTGCCTAGTGTACCGTCTCCTTGTAAGAAGTACGCTTGTCCTGCTGTTAATCCAGACTGTGCATCATCCACTGCACCAGAAGTTTGGATAGTAGCAGTTGCACCAGAAGCATAAGCTCCGTCAGCAATACCTACAAAGTTTTCAGTAGTTACGTTGCTGGTAGTACTCGAAGTAGCGGTTGTGATTAAAAATGCTCTTGGAGTATATACCCCTGATAGGTAAGTAGTGGCATTGAGAATAGTTTTTCCTGAAACTGAGTGATAATCCATTGCCCAGTGATGAGCTAACGCACCGTTATGTAAAATAATCGGAGTTTCTTGAACAACTGTGTCGCCGCTAACTGATATTATTTTATATTCAAGCGTGTGGTTTGTTACCCAACTATTATATACAGCAACTATTTTATTTAGAGTAGAATCATAAGTCATCTTCGGTGTGGTTGTCACATAGCGGCTGCCAGAGGCTAAAAATGCCTGGTCACCCCCAATATTGACAATACTTGTGCCAGATAACGTACCAACTTTCATATTCACTAT
>Ga0307488_10002658_pt1 | contig 15062 bp, 12 predicted proteins | sample SB02metaG_FD_202248 | JGI IMG/M metagenome (GOLD analysis project Ga0307488, IMG submission 202248) | Sea-ice brine microbial communities from Beaufort Sea near Barrow, Alaska, United States - SB 0.2 | ecosystem: Environmental > Aquatic > Marine > Coastal | place: USA: Alaska | collected... | reverse complement strand
GTAGGTTGCATGATCTCGCGCTCATGCAAATCGAGGCTGACTTGACTCGATAGAGTCGCTAACGCAGATTGCATATCTGAATCAGCAATATGGTTATATTCTTGTTCTTTCTCATGCTCATGCTCATCGTGATTATTTTCAGCCTGTTTAGACTTTTTCAGACTATTTTGAGAAAGCGTTTTTTTAGATAAGTTTCTTTTAGGCTGGACATGAATAGACTCTATCGCGTTCAAACCGACATGTACGCCTTGATCGACTGGTGTTCCCGTAAGCTGCAAAATACCAACAACGGTGAATGGATGATCGCCATGATGACTAAAGCTAACTTTACCAACACCATGAGAAATGATGATTTGATCACCCACTTTATAATTCAATTGCTTGGCTACGTCCGCGCCTAAAACAACATCGAAGTGATTCATTACCGACGCCGTTTTTTCATTATTATTCACGCCTTTATTTACCATAGCATTGGTAAAGCGTTCTCCAACTTCAAACCTTAATTGGCGTTTTTCGCCATAGCGATAGTGCTCAAAATACGCGTTTGTCGTTCCAATGACGGCGAATCCTTTATGCGAATCACCGAGTGAAAGCGGGACCGCCCACTCAACCTGTGGATTCGAAACAATACGCTGATAGCTTTCCCAACTAACCGAATTCGCATTGGCACCCACTCTGAAGACAGAACTGAGCAGCAAATTGATTTGTCCTGTTCGAGCTCCAACAATCAAGTCAACACTGGAAACTGTGCGATAAAAGCTATTTTTCGCTTCTTTGCGAGTATGCTCGATAGAAACTAGTAAAGAAACGCTGACTAACAAGGCTAAAAACGTCAAAAATACTGACACTTTCCTATGCAATAAACTCTGCTTGGCAACGCTGAAAATCATCCTTTGCTATCCAATTGACTTACAATAGGGCTACCGTTTATATCAGTTAATGATTCAACTCGCTCAAAATGATTAGCTAATGACTGGTCATGACTAACAAATATGAGTGCAGCGTTTGTACTCGTTGTGGTTTCAATGAGCACCTTCATAAAGGCGTCTTTAGCTGATGCATCGAGGGCCGATGTCGGTTCATCAACAATCAGTACATCCGGCTTATTAATTAGTGCTCGAGCTATGGCTACTCGTTGTTGCTGTCCAACGCTCAATTTACTGGCTTTTTGCTGTATGCAATCTGCGGGTAATTGTAACGCTTGCAACATGGAGATTATACGTTCTTGCATGCTAACATTCTTTTTATAAGAGCTGTCTTTGTCAGCATTATCATTGGCAAAATGCATTGCTAGGCGAATATTATCGAGCACACTCAAATAAGGAATCAAATTAAACTGCTGAAAAACGACACCAATATGTTGAGCTCTGAAGCGATCTCTTTTGCTCGGTTTTAAGGCTGTAATATCTGTATTTAATATATTAACCTTACCGTGCTGCGGCGCTAAAATACCTGAAAGCAAATTTAACAGCGTACTTTTACCACACCCCGATGGGCCATATAAGAATACGTGTTCTGATTTATACAAATGCCATTTCTTGATGTCAATAACGGGCTTGCCGCAAACGTAAGAGAACGCAAGGGATTCGACAAGTATAGCGGGCGCAAATGCAGTAGAGGAGTCCTGTTCAGCTTCACCTAATAAATCGCTCAAAAAGGAACTTTCCCATCGTCATATTCTTTTGCATGACGCTTAATGAATTGGATTGAAGGTGCAAAGAAAGCAGCTCCGGTTTCAGCGTTTGAATAATCGAGAAGGCGATCATAATGGCCCATTTCATCGCCAAAAATACGGCTATGCAGCATGTCACTAAATGACTTACTGCTATTTGCACAGCTGATAAAGAATAGGCCCTGCATTAGCATGTCGCCATACGGCATGCTTTGCTTTAATAAACTAGGATACTCCCCATTAGGGCCGGTTAATTTAGTACGAAAACTATGCGATGAGCGTCCGCTGTCCACTAAAGGCAAATTATGCTCTTTTGTTTTACCCATTACGCCTTCTTGCCTGCGCAACGAAAGTGAATTCCATCGATTCATATCATGGCGATAACGCTGAATATGCACGTAGCTGCCGCCCTTATATTCCGGATCCAGATCACCAACCACCGCAATATCGAATTTTTTCATACCTCTTGGATTGTCTTCACCGTCCAAAAAGCCCGTTAAATCTCTACCATCAAGATAGCGAAAAGCACTAACCTGTTCCACAAGTTCAACGTGCACGCGAAGTAAATCGAGGACTTCAATACCCACAGCGTGACAGATATCCAGACGGTCGGCTCTAATTTGAATAAATAGATCACAAGGAAGTACTGGAGCACAACGGTCGTCACTTTGCATATCCGGGAATCTAGAGAGTTCTTGAGGTGAACTGTGAGGATATATTTCAGACCAAAAACTTGAGCCTATGGCAATGACACCAGACACCATTGCCTCATAATGTTCATCATCAAAATGCTCAAATAAATCAAGCAGGCGAGACAGTTTCTCACGCATTGCTGGAAAGTCGTCATCGACAACGTTAAACAGCAAATATTGAGCATGCAAATTTGGCTCTGCGCAAATACCCTTTTGCGGTTGACTCATTAATTAGTATCCTGCGGCTTGACCGTCTTTTCTAGTTTCAGAAGCACCATAATACACTTTGTTTTTATCGTCTAGCATGATCGCTTGATAACCGCCGAAAGCGCCCGACACGTCTTTTATCGTATGCCCTTTTTCAAGTAAATCGCGACGTGTTTTTGCCGAAAATCCAGATTCTAAGCTAATATACCCGCCCTCGGTCATAATATCTCCCTCGGGTGAGCTAGAGCCAGTATGCAGTATTCGCGGTGCGTCACCAGCCTCTTGTAAATTCATACCGAAATCAATCATATTAATAATAATTTGAGCATGCATTTGTGGTTGCGTTCCACCACCCATAACACCAAAGCTCATCAGTGGTTTGTTATTACGAGTTACAAAAGCAGGGATAATTGTATGAAACGGACGCTTACCAGGTTCTAAAGAATTAAAATGATCTTTATCAAGCGAGAACATTTCACCGCGGTTCTGCAAAACAAAACCTAAATCGGTTGGGATCATGCCTGACCCCATGCCTCGATAGTTACTTTGAATTAGTGACACCATATTTCCTTGGCCGTCAGCAACGGTCAGATAAATGGTATCGCCGTCGTGTTTGCCGGCATCCACTCGCTTTGCGGATACATCAGGATTAATCAGCTTTTGGCGTTTCTCTGCATATTCCTTGGAAATCAACCAATTTACCGGAATTTGGTTAAAATCAGGGTCAGCATAAAACTTAGCCCTATCTTCAAATGCGAGCTTTTTAGCTTCAACAAAAGTATGCACAAACTCAGCACTATCTCGGCCCATGCTTTCGATGTCGTATAACTCCAATACATTGAGTATTTGCAAAGCTGCAATACCTTGACCATTGGGCGGTAATTCCCACACGTCATAACCACGGTAATTAGTCGATACAGGCTCAACCCAATCTGATGTATGTGACGCCATATCTTGATAACTAAGCAATCCATTTTGGCTTTGCATAAACCCGCTGATGGTGCGCGCGATATCGCCTTTGTAAAATGCATCGCGCCCGCCAGTTGCTAATTTTTCGTACGTAGCAGCAAGATTTGGATTCTTAAAAATTTGACCTTTCTTCGGCGTTTTTCCATTAATGGTAAAGGTCTCCTCGAAACCCGGATAATGCCCTATGCGTTTTTGATTCATTTCAAAATAATAAGCAATGACTTCTGATACCGGAAATCCGGCGCGCGCATATCGAATTGAAGGAGCAAGTAGTTCTTGCATCGACTTTGAGCCAAATCGTTCACTTAGCATGAACCAACCATCGACTGCCCCGGGCACAGAAACTGGTAATGGTCCAAAAGCTGGAATTTTATCTAAGCCCTGCTGAGAAAAATAGTCACGAGTAAGCCCTTTTGGTGATCGTCCTGATGCGTTTAACCCATACAACTTTTGCGATTTGGCTTCCCAAACAATAGCAAATAAGTCGCCGCCTATGCCGCTACCGGTGGGTTCAACTAAACCTAACATCGCATTTGCCGCTATGGCCGCATCAATAGCATTGCCACCACTTTTTAGTATATCCAAGGCGACTTGAGTAGCCAGTGGTTGACTGGTTGCAGCCATACCATTTTGCGCAATCACTTCAGAACGACTAGCAAACGTTTCGCCTGTTATGCGGTCGTATGCGCTAGCATGGCCGGCAAGCAACGTTATTGAAATACTAAAAAACAGAACTAGGGTAGATTTGATCGACTTCAGCATACTGCACTCTTTATGTTTAATTTATGATTAATTTATGTTTAATTTATGATTAATTTTAATTATATCAACACATCTTATGCCGATAGTGTAACGCTGAATTGCGTTGAGTGCGAAAAGGAATTTATGGCTATTTGCAACAAATCCTATAAAAATTGGTCTATTATGTTGTCTTCGTTAATTGAGTTGTCATTTTGCTTTCACAAGTCAGTATTTTAATTATATTTATTTCATTATTTTTTCTATCTGCATGCTCAAGTATGCCTAGCAGAGAGATGCGTGAAAACGCCCAATTTACCACCGAAATCCAGAGCGATGGTTCCAAACAATTTTTGCTTTCAGTATCCCATCGACAGGAATATAAAGGCAGACTAAATAGTCAAGCTGATCGCGAGAACAGAGAAGTCCCCATAGATCGCGAGAGAGGCAGAGACCGACAAGGTGGTGGTGACCGAAGTGGCAAAGCTGAATCCTATAAAACAGATTCTTATTCTGTATCAGGGCTCAATAGCAACAAACGGAAGATGATGATGCATTTGGTAGAGAGTAAACTTGCAGAATCGGGCTATTGTAGAAAAGGTTACTTTGAATTGGGATACTCGCAACTATTGCAAGAAACCGAGTTCAAAGGAGAGTGTAAAGAAAGTGCATCAACTGAAGATACCAAGCGCTGGGACTAATATTATTTATAGTGTTAGGTAAAGTGCACTGCGACTCCCCAGTTTACAAGCCCGCAACGAACTCTAGTAGCTTACACAAAAAACGCCTCAACATCACTTGGCATTAACTTGTTAACCTATACAATACCCATCCAACAAAAATGAAGTAACAGTTTTGGAGAACTCGATGAAATTAGTATCTTGGAACGTTAATGGTGTTCGAGCAGCAATAAAAAAAGACTTTTTTGAGTCTTTAGCTTCGCTAGATTGTGACGTTCTGTGTTTACAGGAGACTAAAGCACAAGACGAGCAAGTGATTGAGGCCTTGAGCGATTTGCAGGGTTATCATGTATTCACTAACTCAGCAGTAAAAAAAGGGTATTCTGGGACCAGTATCATAACGCGAATCAAACCCATTGATGTAACGAGTGACATCGGTATCGGCGAACATGATCAAGAAGGCCGAGTTTTGTGTGCAGAATTTGCCGAATTTTACTTAGTGACTGTATACACACCTAATTCAGGTAACGAATTAAAACGTTTGCCCTACAGAACACAATGGGATGCTGATTTTCTAAGTTATATAAAACAACTCGAGGCTTTGAAGCCGATAGTCATTTGTGGGGACTTAAATGTGGCCCATCATGATATTGACATAGCTCGACCAAAACCTAATTACAATAAAAGCGCTGGATATACACAAAAAGAAATAGACGGCATAGACAATCTCGTTGCGGCTGGCTATGTAGACACTTTTCGACACTTAAACCCTGAAACAGTAAAGTACAGTTGGTGGAGTTATAGAGCGGGTGCTAGGGAGCGCAATGTAGGTTGGAGACTTGATTACTTTTTCGTATCCCAGAAACTAAAAGAGCAGATTAGCAATGCTGAAATTCATAACGATATTCATGGTTCAGATCACTGCCCCGTTAGTCTTAAGTTGTCGACTACTTAAGCAATACAAGGTTGAGCTTAATGCATAAATAACAAACTAATGGATTGTAACCACGCTGCGTTTTAGTCCAACGTTTTAAAAAAATTATCTATATCCTCGGTTACATTTACTTTGCCTGCAAACCAAGGATGTAGCTTGAGTAGTATTTTGGTATGCGTAATATCATCATCATATAACACAGATTTATGCTTAACATTTCCTTGGGCTAAGGCTGTAGCCATGGTCTCTTGATTAAACCTACCTACCGTTGTATCTCCGTTTCCATGCAGCAATATCATTGGTGGCTCACTTCCTGTCATATGATTAGCGACTTTCATCAGCTCAAAGTTCTCTCTTCCAAAAATAGCCACATACTCCTGCGCCTTTGGCGTAAAGTTGTATGGTCCAGCAATACCAGCAACTCCTTTAATAAATAACATATCTTCGCCTGCCTGTTGCAAATAGCGTTCATCGGTCGCTGCCATTGCTGCAATGTAGGCACCTGCAGAGTGGCCTACTAAAAAGATATTATCAGCACTCCCTTGATACTTATCTATGTTATTTTTTACCCAGACTATCGCCTTTGCGCCATCTTGAACGAACTGCGGAAACTTTCCTTTTGGATAAAGTACGTAATTTGGTATAGCAACCGTATAGCCTTTCCTGACGAAACTGTCCGCGACAAATTCAAAATATGCTTTATCGCCCCAAGACCAACCTCCTCCAAAAAAGAATACGATGACTGGGGTATTTTCGTCTGCATCTTGGGCTCGATAAATATCTAGTTTTTGCCAAGGCTCAGTGCCGTAGGAAGTATCACGTGTAATTTTATACGAGTTAGTTAATGAAACGCCTGTATTTAACACGCGTAATGCAGTTGCTGCAGTATCAGTAAGTAAAGCAATAAACACTATAATTGAAACGGGTATAATAATGAAGAGCATTAATTTTTTCAAATTTAATATAAGCTAAAGTTATGTTGTAGCGTGTGTATATATCTTATGGCGTTAAATATCAAATTAACCTGAAATATTAAAGGTTCTGACCAATAGGCATAAAAAAGCCCCGATAAATCGAGGCTAGGTGTCAATCCTGACATTAATAGATGACGTGTAGTTATAGTTATTTTTACGCCAACTTTTGTTTCCCTACATCTTCCTTGAGTTTCCTTGATTGAGCCAGCGGTCCCTTGCTAACTCTTTGCGCTCTATCGAATCGACTTATTGACGGCTTGTTGTAAAGTCTGGGTAAGCTTCTAATCCACACTCACTCATATCTACGCCTTCAAACTCTTCCTCTTCTGTAACCCTGACACCCATAACCGCTTTTATTGCCAGCCAAACGATGAGACTTGTGCCGAATACCCAAATAAAGATAGTCGCGGCACCTAAAATTTGGCCACCGAACTTAGCTGCAGGATTAGTTAACGGAACTACTAGTAAACCGAATAGACCAACAACACCGTGAACTGAAATAGCGCCTACAGGATCATCGATTTTGAGCTTGTCTAGTGCAAGGATACTGGCGACCACAATCAAACCACCACAAGCGCCAATAACTGTTGCTATCAGTGGTGTTGGTGTTGAAGGCTCAGCAGTAATTGCGACTAGACCAGCCAGTGCGCCATTTAATGCCATCGTTAGGTCAGCTTTGCCGAATAATATTCTTGCAAGTAACAATGCAGCGACTAAACCACCAGCAGCAGCCATATTGGTATTCATGAATACAACAGCAACACTGTTGGCACTTTCAACGCTTGCGGTAGCTAATACTGAACCACCGTTAAATCCAAACCATCCCATCCATAAAATGAATGTACCTAGTGCTGCCATTGGTAAGTTAGCTCCCGGAATAGCATTCACTTTGCCGTCTGGACCGTATTTACCTTTACGAGCGCCAAGTACTAAAACACCAGCTAATGCAGCCGCAGCACCTGCCATATGGACAATTCCTGAACCTGCGAAGTCTGAGAAACCGTAATCAGCTAACGTATACAAACCAAATACTGCTTCACCACCCCAAGTCCAACTACCTTCCATCGGATATATAAACGCGGTAAGAAAAACGGCAAAGATTAAAAATGACCACAACTTCATGCGCTCAGCAACTGCGCCAGATACAATGGACATTGCCGTTGCGACAAATACGACTTGGAAGAAGAAGTCAGCTGCAGGTGCGTATGTTGCTGCATCCTCCGCTACTCCGGTTGCACCATCAGCAGTAATTCCGTCTAAGAAAAGTACGAAGTCGCCACCACCATACATAATGCTATAACCACAAACCATGTACATAATACAAGCAATTGAATATAACGCGACGTTCTTGGTTAAAATTTCAGTTGTATTTTTAGCGCGTACAAGACCCGCTTCTAACATTGTAAAACCCGCCGCCATCCACATTACTAATGCGCCACAGATTAAAAAGTAAAAGGTATCTAGTGCATACCCAAGTTCGAATGTGATTTCCATTTTTGTTCTCCGTTTATCTAACTGCGCGACTTAAAGAGCGTCAGCGTCTGCTTCGCCGGTACGAATACGCACAGCTTGTTCTAAGTCATAGACGAATACTTTTCCGTCACCAATTTTGCCTGTTTTAGCTGCTCCAACAATGGCTTCAACCAAACGTTCAACTTGATCATCGTTTATGGCGATTTCTAGTTTAACTTTAGGTAAAAAATCAACTTGGTATTCAGCGCCACGGTATAACTCAGTGTGACCTTTTTGACGACCAAATCCCTTTACTTCGGTAACGGTTAAACCGTCGATTCCGATTTCAGAGATGGCTTCACGAACATCATCGAGCTTGAAAGGCTTAATGATTGCGGTGACTAATTTCATAATGTGCTCCTGCGTTATTCAATAAGTAGTGGTAAAGTTATGTTGTCTTATTCAAGACCAATGCCAATAGTTAATTACCATTAAAATCAGATAGATAGCGATTATTGAAGTAGATGCGACAGAATATAAAGCACCACAATGGTGCATATAAAGATATTCGCCCCATAAATACGCAGCCAACACAGAAAGCAGGTTATGTGAATAATGAATTATTTTAAAGCCTCTGATGACGAAGAATATATTGTGGATTCTTGCTAATTTTATGATGTGAAATATATTATTTCACATCATAAAATTGGAGATTAAATTGGTAATGTTGATGTAAATTCATAATAGTAGACCGCCTGAGGATTACTGTCCGCCACTATAAAAACAGAGTAAACGGGAAGTTCTTTATCAGGTTGTATACTTAGTTTCCAAACAATTTTTCCCAAAGTGTTTTTGGCTTCTTTTTGGCTTGTGTTTTAATTATAGCTTGCCCATTGCAGGCTTTAGCTCTTGAAGGTAAAACACTAAGAATTGCTGGCACACTTAAAATATCTCCGCAACCTGGAGCTGAGAGTTCACCGGTATGTGCATTGAAGTGCGCTATACCCAAACCTTCAGGGAAACGTCGAGATAAATTTTTAGGTGATTGTCTTTTCTGAAAGGAAATAAATACCTGCATTGCGCCGCTTGCGCCCGACAAATTAATCGGCGAATTATCGTCCGAGCCCATCCATACAGATGTAACCAAGTTTCTGTCAAAACCCGCAAACCAACTATCTCTATAATCATTGGTTGTGCCAGTTTTACCTGCCATATTGATATTTGGGAAGGCTTTTCTTACAGCACTAGCAGTGCCCTCAAGCGTGACTTTGTGCAACGCATAATTAATTAGATAGGTTGCTGATTCATCTGCCCTAATTTCACTTGCCACGTCGCGTAAATAGAGCACTTGATTTTCATTTGATGTTACGGCGGTCAAGCTGTGCAGTTCATTCAATACACCATTATTAGCGATGGTTTGATACATTTGATTTACCTGCAGTACGGACAAATCGATGGCCCCTAAGGTGAGCGCAGGTACTTGTGTTATGTCTTTATTAACGCCGAGTCGGTTTATAGTATAAGCCACTTCATCTAAACCGACCGCCATGCCCAACTTAACGCTTGGCACATTATAAGAGTTAATCAAGGCTTCGATTAATGCTACTTTGCCACGAAATTCTTTATCCGCATTTAATGGCTCCCAATACTTACCGCCAGTGCTTCGCATTTTTACTGGCGTGTCTTCGAGCATTGTGGCCAAGTTGTAATGTTCTGGGTCCTCCAGGGCTGATAAATAAACAGCGGGCTTTACCAATGAGCCAATCGGCCGGTAAGCATTTAACGCACGATTAAATCCACTGAATGCCGTTTCTCTACCACCCACTATTGCTCTAATCTCACCGCTTTTGACATCAGAGACAACCATTGCGGCTTCTAACGTCGGTTGATTACGCTTTTGAGAGATATTGTCTACTTGCTCTTTCAGCGCTGCTTCTGCACGGCGCTGTGCGTTTATATCAAGAGTTGTGTAAACTTTAACACCAGATAATTGATCTGAACGACGACTAATTACATTGTTGAGCTCATCACGTACTTTGTCCATAAATGCTGGATGCTGACCGCTCGCCAAACTTTTACTATTGGCAGTATTCAAAGGCATTTTAACAAAGGTGGTGTAATCACTAGTATCGATTTCATTGGCTTCAAACAATAAACGCAGCACAACATTACGACGTTCCAACGCACGCTCTGGATATTTACTGGGTGAATAATATGACGGACCTTTGACCAACCCAATTAGCGTAGCTATTTCAGGAATATTGAGTTCAGCCAATGGCTTGTCAAAGTAAAAGTGACTGGCTAAACCAAAACCATGTACGGCAACAGCGCCATTTTGACCGAGAAAAACCTCATTTATATACGCATTAATGATTTCATCTTTGTGATATCTGGCATCAATAACCACAGCCATAACGGCTTCTTTGGCTTTTCGGGTGTATGAACGTTCACGCGTGAGAAAAAAGTTTTTAGCTAATTGTTGCGTTAATGTGCTGCCGCCTTGTACGGTTCTGCCCGCGATAATATTTGCTAACAAAGCGCGAACAATAGATGTTGGTGCAATACCGTGATGCTGGTAAAAGTCCCTATCTTCGACAATCACCAATGCTTTTTGTAATAGCTTGGGAATATCATCGCTGCCAACTAGCATACGATCTTCTTCAAGCCCATTCACTAAACGAGACACTAACCAGGGTTCTAGCCGTGTTAATGCAACCGATTTTGACGTCGGATTAGCCCCTCTACCTATCAGGTATTCAATTTTGGTAATACGAGCCCCCTGCCACGTGATACGTATATCTCGTTCCGGTTCAAAGCCATTGGGAAAATGAAAAGCGCGACGTTGAATACGTAACTGATTTGAGTAAATCTGATATTCGCCCACAGATTGAGCTGCTGGCACTTTGCGGTAACCCAACAAGCTTAATTCATCTTTAACCTCATCGATGGTAATTTCTTGTTTCACCTGCAACGTCAGCGGACGCGCAAATATTTGCGCTGGTACTTGCCACTTATTACCTTCAAATCTTTGTTTTACCTGCGCATCTACATAGATAACATAGGATACCGAAGCTGCCAGCGCGACAATGAAAAGCTTCCAAAAATGACGTTTAAACCATCGAAATGGTGCTAGAGGTATTTCTTTTATCTTCAAAGCGTTGTTGTTCTCTTGATGTTATTACTCTATTTATACAGCACTGCACTCTTCATAACCGACTTAATTTGAGGTCGTCTGGGTATAAAAATGTGATGCTACACAAACAAATAATTAAATAATACCTACTACAATTGTCGAAAAGTATAGACATTGTTTCGGCCGCGTCATAGCCTAAAAATTCACCAGTAACAGAATACTAAATATCCATTGGTATTTGAGCAATCTATTTTTTGTATAACGGTATATTGGAGGAAACGTTATGAAAGTCAAAATTGAATTAGAATTAAGCCCATCCGAGGCTCGCAAAATGCTCGATTTACCTGATTTTAGTCAGTTGCATTCGATTATAACAAAGGATCTCGCAGAGCATGTGCGCAAGATCCACAAAAAGCTTTTGAAACATTTATCAAACCTTCATTATAAAACGGATTTACAGAATTTTCAGCCTATCAAAAAATGATGGATGCCTTTATGAAAGGTGAGAGTAAACCTTAGTAGTCAGAGTATTGTTATTTATAACGACGAATAACCTTAGTTAACGCGTCACAATGGAGAATCAAATGGGTACGGATGAAAATGAAGTTTTAGCATACATTGAAAAATATTCGATCGTTTTCAATGCCTTGGCTCAAGAGGTGTTAACGAGAACAAACAAGACAGCAGAGGGTGCAAGTGCGTCAGCACCCGGCATGTTTGACCCGCAAAAATTAGCGTCTCTGTTAAACGGTGACATTAAAGTTGATTCGAATAAACTCATTCAACAGCAAATGCAATATATGCAAAAACAAGCAGTTTTATGGCAACAAGCCTCTAAAGCAATGTTGAGCCAAAATCTGGCTGCAAATGCTGAAAAATCTGATTCTGCGGCTAAAGAACCGAAAGCCAAAACCGACGATCGCCGATTTTCACACAGTGATTGGGAGCAAAATCCGGTATTCCACTACATAAAAGAATCTTATTTAGTGAATTCTGACATGCTAAGTAATATGATTGATGCGATTGAATTCAGTGATGAAAGAGCAGCAAAACAAGCTAAGTTTTTTACTCGCCAATATGTCAACTCGCTTGCACCTACTAACTTTATTTTAACCAATCCAGAGGTTTGCGAAGAAGTTCTTAAAACCAAAGGTGAAAACCTAGTAAAGGGTATGCAAAATTTTCTCGAGGACCTTGAAAGAAGTCCTTTAGAAGCTTTTAAAATGCGCCAAAGTGACAGCAGTGCTTTTACAATTGGTGAAAATTTGGCAACTACACCCGGAAAGGTCATCTTTCAAAATGAGCTCATCCAGCTTATTCATTACACCCCGACTCAAGAAAAACACTATCAAATACCTGTATTAATAACACCACCTTTTATCAATAAATACTATGTTCTTGATTTAGATGAGAAGAAGTCGATGGTCAGGGGTTTGCTAAAATCGGGCTATGCTGTGTTTATGATTTCTTGGGTTAATCCAACGTCTGAATTAGCCGATTATGATTTCACCGATTACATGCATAGCGGCCCTTTAGCGGCTATTGAGCAAATAAAAGCAATAACAAAACAAGAGAAAGTTAATCTAACCGGCTTTTGTGTGGGTGGTACCTTATTGTCTATGACAGCAGCGTATTTAAGAGCGACGGGCGATGAGTCGGTTGCTTCGCTTACTTTCTTAACCACATTATTAGACTTTAGTGAACCGGGCGAAGTTGCCAATTATTTATCAGAAGACATGCTGCCGATGATTGAGAACAGCGCTGAAAGTAACGGCGTTCTCGATGGCCGGATTATCGGTATGAGCTTTAGTTTACTGCGGGAAAACAGCTTGTTTTGGTCGTTTTTTATCGAAAATTACCTCAAAGGTAAAGACCCTGCGCCATTTGATATCCTGCATTGGAATAGTGACGCAACGAATATTCCAGCGGCTTGTTTCAAGCAGTATTTGCGCACTACATACTGGGAAAACAAATTAAAAGATCCAGGTGCAGTGGTTATTGATGGCGTGCCTATTGATTTAGGTACTATCGATATGCCGACCTACTTTTTATGTACCATCGCTGACCACATCGTACTATGGCAAGGCGCGTATGCAGGAACCAAACTTGTTTCCGGCGATTGCCGTTTTGTATTAGCTGGCTCAGGACACCTTGCAGGGGTTATTAATCCTGTGGAAGGCGGCAAATATCCACATTGGATAAATGCGGAGCTGCCTGATTCAGCTCAGGACTGGTTGGATGGTGCAAAAGAACACAAGGGTTCTTGGTGGCCAGATTGGCATCAGTGGATGCAGTCAACGTCAGGTAATAAAGTTACGGCATTACAACCAGGCAAAAGTAAACAACATCCGGTTATTATGGACGCTCCAGGGGACTATGTACTCAAACGCTTGGATGAGTAAGCGAACAACATTGCGTCAAAACCATGCAATTTTGGATAAACTAAGCTAACCTAATAAGGCTATTAAATGAGCCTTTTTTATTTTGCAGCATAATTTACCGTTTACTACTTTTTAGAGGTTACCTTGGTCGTCATCAAAAAATATCCGAATCGGCGTTTGTACGATAGTTCACAAAGTAAATACATCAATTTAGATTATATTAAAATACTGATAAATGATCGCACTGACTTCAAAATAGTGGATTCAAAAACAGAAGCGGATATTACTAAAGCCGTACTTTTACAAATTATTAGTGAGTCGGAAGCAAACGAACAACAGTCGCTTTTAACCGATGTTCTGCTGAAACAGCTTATTCGGTTTTATGATAGTGATATGGAAGTGTTCGTTAGACAGTATCTTGAGCAAAGCATTGTGCAATTCATAGCACAGCAAGATAAAGTGCAGGGATTAATGAAAAATATGGTCGACAACAGTCCAATTGGTATGTTTTCAAAAATTATGGAACAAAACATGTCAGCTTGGAACATAAATCCCCAAAACAAAAAAGACAATGAAAACAAATAATTAAACTTCCTCCTACGTAAATACGTTAATCCACATCAAATAAATGTTGCAGCGCAGCAAAATAACACTTGATCTTCTCTGAAGTTTGATTATTATTTGATTATATGAAATGTTGCAGCGCAGCAAAATTTAATTGGATAGAAGGAGAAACGAGTATGTTTGGTCAATTTTCAGAACAATTGAAAAATTCAACACAGCCAGCTAGTGAGTTACTTGCTACTAATATTAAAGCAATGGAGACTGTAACAAAACAACAAACCCAATTTTTCTCTGGATTGGTTGATGATAGCGTTAAGTTAATGCAGAGCATTGCTAAACAAACGGAAATAAACGACGTATTGGCGGCTCAAGCTGTTTATGCGGAATCAATAAGAGAGCGGTTAACTAGCACAATAAGCTCCGTTTCGCAGCAATATACTGACGCTGTAAAGTCAGGCTATGAAGCAATGAGTAAAACAACACAAGAAACGGTTAAACCCGCAACTACAAAAAAAGTTCCTGCGAAGGTAGGACCTGTCGTCAAAGTTGAGTCCGTTGTTAAAGACACTGCAGTTACAAAAGTATTGCCAACAAACAGCATGAAGGCTGCGTCGGTTTTAACCGAAACACCAACGACAGCAGAAAACCCAATTAACGTAACAGCTA
>Ga0307488_10002655_pt1 | contig 15070 bp, 11 predicted proteins | sample SB02metaG_FD_202248 | JGI IMG/M metagenome (GOLD analysis project Ga0307488, IMG submission 202248) | Sea-ice brine microbial communities from Beaufort Sea near Barrow, Alaska, United States - SB 0.2 | ecosystem: Environmental > Aquatic > Marine > Coastal | place: USA: Alaska | collected... | reverse complement strand
CCCCTTATTGCCTGATGGCCTCCATCAAACCCGTTGTCCCCATTATTGTCATCATTCTCTTCAGGTTATAAGCCAGCACATGCAGGTTCATCTCGATACTGACATTCTTTCTACGCTTCATTAAAAAGTGTGTCGCGCCCATCCACATTTTGATAGTACCAAACGGATGCTCCACAGTTTGTCTTCTTAACACCGATATCTTTGGATTATCATCGAGCCGCTGCTGCATCGCGTCTATCTCTTCTTCGTGAACCCAGCGTCTCATTTTCCTTGGCTCTTTTAATGATCTCGTGCATTTATCTCTGATATCACAATCTCGGCAAGCATAAAAATTAACGTATACCTTTTGCTCAAGGCCGTCTTCGGTTACGTTCCGTCGATGCGGTAATTCCTCGCCCGCTGGGCAAATATAAAGGTCTTTGTCTTTATCGTATTTAAATAATGACTTGTTAAAGATGCCTTTCTTTGCTGAGCCTGATGTATCAGTTTGTGGCACGTTTGCCGTCATGCCTAAATCTTGTGTGGCCTTGATATCGTTGCGACTAAAGTACCCCTTGTCGGCGATGATAGTGATGTCTTGTTTACCTAATGTTTTTTGGACTTGCTCTGCCACTAAGGTGAGCTGGCCTCTGTCTGTTGTCATAGTGACATCGTGTTCAACAATCAAGTGATGTTTTGTATCCACAGCGCTTTGCACGTTGTAGCACACCTGTCTTTGCATATGTTGCGTCTTCATCAAACGTGCATCAGGGTCGGTTTGTGATACTTGCTTGTCTGGGTGTTCATTCACTTGTATTTCGAGTGCTTTAAGCTCAATTAATCGTTGCTCAAGCCATGCTAATTTTGAAGTAGATATTGTGGTGTCAATATTCTTTTCATCCCCCGTCTTTGGTGTCCATTTGACTTAAGTATTGTTGAATACTCTTTTCTGTTCGCTCGATATGAGCCTGAACTTTGGCGGGTGTATAATTCTTGGATTTGTTGTTGACGGCTTTAAACTTACTACCATCAATGGCGAACACTGAATCCTCAAACATGTTGAGCTGACGACATAACTCAACAAACTTGCGGCAGACATTTTTGATCCCCTTGCCATTATCTTTTCTAAAGTTGGCGATAGTTTTAAAGTCAGGTCTTAAACGCTCAAGCAACCACATTAATTCAACGTTGCGGTGACTTTCCTTTTCCAACCTGCGAGATGACTGAATGCGATTTAAGTAACCATAGATGTAGAGTTTTAACATTGTAGAAGGATGATAGCCTGGGCGGCCAGTAAGCTTTGGGTTAACGGTCTCAAAACCTAAGTCTAATAAATCAAGGTGGTCAACAAACATATCGATAACTCGAACTGGATTATCTTCGGTAACAAAGTCATCTATTGCTTCTGGGAAGAGTGTCGATTGGTGTCTTGGTTGACCTTTAATATGGTGAGACATGTTAGATATACTCTGGTTTGGCTTACCATTTTATTATACTAAATTCGGTCTTAAAGTTGGATCGGTGGCTAAGACTGATTGATCATAAACATCACGTACTTAGACCAAAAGGTGATCAATAGTTTTTACACAGTCTGCCGACATAGCAGACATACGACTGAATGAAAGGCGACTGACTTCTGAACTTACATAGTGCACTCTGGACTTTTCAAGCATACAAGTTAATCTAGCTTGCAAGGTCGCACCGTTACACTGTTATTCTGACATTTAACACCTAAATTGTTATTAGTCATATTAAAATCAGTAAGGTAGCAAAAATAAATGCCCGCCAAGTTATTCAAGAACAAATTGATGAATACAATAACTTAGGTCTACAATTTACTATCGCGACACAGGGACAGAAGATTTTACTGTAGCTCAGTAAACTAAGGTTTCCCTATAGTAGTGCAGTTTAATGGTGAATAAGCAGAACAATATATTTAATTATGTAGGTTTACATTTTTGCTTAATCAGTAATATCTATATTTTTCAATCGCTTAAATTTTAGTTTAAATAAGTGGACAATAAATTGCTAATTATTTAAGCGCGAAGCATTTTGCTTCTACATTTCGGCAGGAACCATATCCATGTTAGTTAAACCTCGTTCAGTAGTGTCATTAGTTTTCATTTACTTGTTTACCCTATCCTTCCTCTGGGCTGCTATTTTTACTCGTCACGCAATGGCTAGTGAATTGAATCATTGGTTCGAGGAGTTTAAAGCCAATGCTTCTGATGAAGCACTCTATCGTTTGCTATATGCGATGCCAAAAGGCGGCGACCTGCATAACCACCTATCAGGTTCTAACTATAGCCAGTGGTGGGAAGAGTTAGCAAGCGATCCTTCCAAAAATGGAGGCTACCAGTATTATGTCAAAACAACACTGAAGCATTGCAACGGTTATGGACTTAATCAATTTGGGCCGTCTTCTAGTTTGTTACTGTTCGTGACCATACAAGCCTCTACTTATGAGACATTAACAAGCTGTGAACAGGCTGAATATACTCCTGTTCAATCGCTCACCGATATGCAAAAAGATGCCTGGCTTAATGGGATTTGGTTAGACAAACCTCACGAAGGCAGAGAAGAGTTTTTTCAAACGCATTGGCAGCGCCTTAATCAATTAAACAACAATCCGTATATTGCCGCCGAAATGCTCTTTAAAAACATGCAGTCTTTTGCTAACGAGGGTTTGTTATACTTAGAGACACAAGCTAACGCGAGTAACTTCCTACGCAGTGATGGCACTGCAATCCCCATGCAGGAAGTAGCTGATATTTATCGCAACCGATTGGCCCAGCAAGATGCAATCGATACCGGTCTTACGGTTCGACTACAGCATGTGTTTCTTCGTTTCTCACCTAATGCCGAACAAGCTTTAACGCAAAGTTATCAATTTGTAGATAAGAATCGAGATTTGTATGTCGGTATAAACGCAGCCGGAAGAGAAGACAATGACAAAGGTTATCCTTTGCGTTTTTTATCAACATTACGAAAATTGCGACAGACCTTGCCTGAAGTAAAACTGTCCTTTCATGCAGGGGAAGTTGATGAGCCTAATTATCATGTCAGAGATACATTATTGTTAGGGGTTGATCGAATAGGGCATGGCCTTAACTTAATTACGGATCCCAGTACCATGTTATTAATGCGTCATAATCAGTACTTAGTTGAAATTAACCTTATTAGTAATTTAAAACTCAATTACGTCACGTCTTATGACCAACATCCTTTTCCAGAGTATTTACGCACAGGTATTCCTGTGGCCTTATCTACCGATGACCGCGGAATGTGGGACTCGAATATGACAGACGAATTTTTCGTGGCAGTTAAAGAATTTGGATTAACTTGGCAAGAAATCATTAAATTGAGCGAAAATTCAATTCAATATGGATTTTTGTCCGCAACAGAAAAAGCAAGTTTGCTCGACAAGTATAAAAGTAATATGAAGGCATTTACGACAAAATATATGAATAAAAAAGAAGTGGATAATACGCTAATCAAAACTGGACATTTTATTTGTAGTAACTATGCAGTGTGCATAAACGATAATAACTCTTAGGAACGAATATCAACATGAAATTAGCACCTCAAATAGCAACTACTTTAATTTTATTGTTTATCGTCAACAATCCACTTAGCGCAGCTAATGAAACCATTAGCGTTAAAGTATTCATTGCTGCCATGTTTGAGATTGGCGAAAACGCCGGTGATAAGGCCGGGGAGTTTCAACATTGGTATTCGCGTTACTTCGCAAACAGTAAACCCATCCATGTTAAGGGTGCCAAAAACCCTGTGTACTGTAATAAAAGTGGCGTATGCGGCTCTGTGCTTGGGATGGGTAAAGTAGCCTCTTCGGCTTCGGTTCAGGCTATTATTCTGAATAATCAGTTTGATATGTCAGACACTTATTTCATAATCAGTGGAGTGGCTGGCACGCCGCCTTCAAAAGGCACCATAGGCGATGTAAGCTGGGGGAGTTGGGTCATAGATTATGACTTAGGTCACCGCTGGAGTCCTGAAGAAGGCGAACCAGGAGAACCGACTTTTACACCGCGAAAAGGCTACGAAGATATCCGCCGCTATCAGTTTAACCCGACACTACTTAACTGGGCCTTATACTTAAGTAAAAACATCAGTTTACAAGATTCACTCAGCGCACAAGCCTACCGTAAAAGATATCCAGACGAACAAGCCCGGCGATTACCCAAAGTTACTAAAGGTACCCATATGACCGGTGATACTTTTTTTCATGGCCCAGGCTTATCTAAAGAAGCACAGTACATTACACAATTATACGGCGCCGATGATTATGTTATTACTGAAATGGAGGCCGCCGCCATTACCCAAGTTTTAGACAGAACACTGGGTACGGAGCGCGTCATGAGTTTGCGCGGCGCAGTCAACTTCGATCAAGGCCATCCGAAGGAAAGTACGCTTGATCACCTAGACCCAGCGCCCGGCGAAACTGCCGGTGGTTTTGCTCAGACCGTTGAAAATATAGTATTAGTGGGTAGTGCAGTGACTGATCATATTGTAAAAAATTGGGAGGTTTGGCAAAAAGGCGTCCCCGTGCGATAAGCTTGACATTATTAACCCTGTACATGAATAGTGCTTTGCTTGGACTAATTAGGTGAATTTTAGCGCGAACATTAACAACGAACCAAACCATACAGGCCTACTATCCTTTGCCATCTGTGATACAAAAAGAAATATCATGAACGGTATTAAATTTGCTTGTAAAAACCATACGTTTATATCTGGAAGCTTACACTATGCAAACATTTATTGAAAAAATGCCCAAAGCCGAATTACATGTTCATCTTGAAGGTACTCTTGAGCCAGAGTTGAGCTTTGCGCTGGCCAAGAAAAACGATGTCAAATTAGACTATAAAACCCCAGAGGAATTAATCGCTGCATACGATTTTCATGACTTACCTTCCTTCCTAAATATTTACTATGCGGGTATGCATGTCCTTATCGATGAAGATGATTTTTATCAACTGACCTATGCATACTTAACAAAGGCAAGAAACCAAAATACCCTATATGCCGAACTATTTTTTGATCCCCAGGCGCATACCAGTAGAGGCGTTGCCTTCGACACGGTCATTACTGGCATTCATAAAGCGCAAATTGATGCAGAACAGAAATTGGGTATTAAGAGCCAACTGATACTATGTTTCCTTAGGGACATGAGTGCAGAGTCGGCTATGGAACATCTAAACATGGCAACGCCTTACATAGATTGGTTGGTGGGCGTTGGCTTAGATTCCGATGAAAGAAATAATCCACCTATAAAGTTCGCCGAAGTGTTTGCCAAAGCAAAAAAAATGGGATTAAAGCTGACTATGCATTGCGACGTCAATCAACTCAACACCCTAAGCCATATAAAACAATGTATTAAGGATATTGAAGTCGACCGCATCGATCATGGCGTCAATTCATTAGAAAGTGATGAGTTATGCAAACTTATTAAAGATAAGAAACTTGGCTTAACGGTATGTCCTGTGTCTAATCAATTTGTTGTACAGTCACTTACATCTGACGAAATTCACAGTATGTTGGAAAAAGACATGCTGGTAACCATCAATTCTGATGACCCTGCATATTTTAGAGCCTATTTAAATGAAAATTTAATCGCTTTACAAGAAGAAGGGAAATTTACCCACGCCCAAATAGCAACACTTGTTAGTAATGCATTTACAGTTGCATGGTTAGATGAAGAAACTAAAAATAAATACTTAGGCCTCGTGCAAGAATATATTAGTAGCCAATGATGACCTAAAGGAGCCTCTAGGTGTTTATCATTACTATCCTGACACCCACAAGTAATTGAGTAGTTAAAATGCTGAACTAGGCTTTATTTACAGTTGATTTTTGAGGGTGGCTATTATGCCGCAGGCTAGAAAGAGATTAATCAGTTTAGTTGATACGTGTTATTACCATTATGTGACTCGCTGTGTTCGCCGGTCTTATTTGTGTGGTGTTGATGACTATTCAGGTCAGAACTATGAGCACAGGCGAGGTTGGGTTGAGTCTCGTTTACTTCATTTATCGACAGTGTTTGCTACTGATATCGCGGCTACCGTATCTGTGCCTTTGCGGTGATGAGTAATCACGTACATGTGGTATTGCATGTGGATTTAGAAAAGGCTCAAGGTTGGTCAGATAAACAAGTGTTGGCGTTATGCATACCTTGTACAAAGGTACGTTGCTCACTCAAAAGTTCATGCGAGATGAGATATTAAGCCAAGGCGAGCTTATATCTCTAAACGAAACCATCACTGTCTACCGTAAACGCCTGTATGACATCAGTTGGTTAATGCGTAATCTCAATGAATACATAGCCAGAGAAGCCAACAAAGAAGATGAATCAGCCATACTAGCCTGTAAGGTTTATGTTGATTTAAACCCTATTCGCGCCAAGATAGCGAAAACCCTAGAAAGCTCAGACCATACCAGTATTCAACAGCGCATTAATACAGCAAAACACACACAACAACCTAATAACTTAATGCCCTTTATCGGTAGCCCAAGACAAGATATGCTCAAAGATATTGCCTACAGCCTCAAAGACTATTGTGAACTGGTAGACACTCTCTATTTTCTCATTACCAGTAATATACGAAATTAAATTTTGTAGTTTGCGCAGTTTTTGATTAATTTATTAACGTGGGTGTCAAAGTAAGTATGATGACGAGGCAAAAAAAAACCACTCACATTTATGTGAATGGTTTTAAGCAATTAACTAAATGATTTAATAAGTGAATCTAGCTTGCAAGTACCAAGTCCCACCATTAAAACCAAATGGACTTGACTCTGAATACAATTGACCAGAACCTAATGCACCAGGGTTTTCTTGAGGGTAGGTATCAAGAAGGTTATCAACACCGGCAACAAACTCGAGTTGGTCACTGAATTGATAAGCAACTTGTACATCAATTAATACTTCTGCACCAATTCCGGTTACACCATTTCCAGTATCATCCCATCCTCCGTAATAACTTGCACGTAACAGTGTTCTGTATTCACCTTGAGTGTGATTCCACGACACATTGCCTCGAATATTAGGTAGTAAATCTTCAAGTGCTGCAACTCGACCTGTATTAATAGGGTTGACCGTACCGAGGCTGTCTACTTCGGTTTTGTTATAATTAGCAGCAATTGTGATACCAGAGTCACCGCCCATAAATTCGAAGTTGATGTTACCAACAATATCAATACCCGTGGTAGTTGTATCAAAGCTGTTAGAGAAAAATCTAAATTGAGTTAAGTCATCTAGCCCAATAAAGTTATTGCGATCGATAACACCTTGCGCATCCAAACCTGTTAGAGCTGCGGATACTGATCCGTAATTAGCTCCGGTCGAGTCAGCAAAATTAAGAGCATCAAGAAAGTTTACATTAGCACCAAGGGCAACACGATTTGTTAACTCAATATTGTAGTAATCAATTGTCCAAGTTGTATCTGCGACATTAAAGCCAACACCGATTGAGAAGTTTTTAGCATCCTCTGGACCCAATTCAGGTCGACCGTTTCCTAGACTATCTATGAAGTTAGCACCTAATTGTCCTGCTGCCGAAGACAGCGGCAGGGTACCTTGGTCAACTAGTACACCTTGAACGTTTTGCGTCGTAACGTTGGTAATGTTGGCTTGACCCGCGGTTGGAGCATGGAATCCAGTCGAAATAGCTCCTCGAACTCGAATGTCATCAGTTACATGATAAATACCTGCCACTTTAAAATCAGTGGTATTACCAAATTCACTAAAATCTTCAGCTCTAACCGCTGCTTGAAGCGTCAATTTTTCTGTAATATCGGCCTCAACATCAACATAAAACGCGGTACTGTCTTGTGATGAAGTAAATGATGCAGGGAAGCCACCAAAACCATTAGAGCTTGATGAGAAACCTTGACTAGCAAGAACACCTAGTTCAAAAGAAGCAGCGTCACCGGCAAAAAGGTCAAACTCTTCTTCTCGATATTCTGCCCCAAATGCAATACTTAAGTCAGAATCAAAACCCACATCTAAATCATAGACTAAGTCTAAATTAAACTGAGTTTCTGTTTGTTCCTGACCACCTGGTACAAAATCTCTAGGTGTGTCGGGACCCATAGAAGCATTAATGGTATTGCGGATATAGAAATCTGTTCTGTTCGAGCCTTGCTGTGCACTCACATCATAACGTAGGCCTGAACCTACATTGACTTCACCACGAACACCGACAGCAATTGATTGATCTTCATTAGTGCCACCAAATCTAGGCACAAATCCACCTGGAATAGTTTCAATAAATGAGAAGCAATTTGGATCTGCTGTCACCTGTGCAAGAAAAGTAGGATCAGGCGTCACATTGCCTACACCACCGATAGGTATACCGGCGATACATGAACCACCCATGCCTAAACCATCAAGATCGCCTACTAATACAGAGTGCACACCGTCGACCGCTGTAAGACCCGTCAAAGGATCGACTGTTGGACCAGTGTAAACACCGTTGCGTTGTGAGTCTTCTGTAAGAGGATTACGGTAGAAAAAACCACCGGTTACAGCTCTTTCACCATAATTACCAAATAGATACACTTCTGCTTGTTCATTAATTTTGAAAGCCGAATTGATAAACAGCTTAACGTCGTCTTCTACATCAGGCTGCCCCCAATACTGTGAGTATTCGCTTGTGTAGCTATTGATTGTCTGAAAATCAGCAGCTGGCAAATAACCTGCATCAATCATACCTTGACTGTCACCTCTAACGACCGACCTTAGCGTACCTTCAACGTCTCGAATTTCAGCGGTCAAGTTTACAAAACCAGAATCACCAAGGGGTAAACCTGCGTTAGCTGCTATTGTATAGTTATTACCGTCACCCTCATAAGTAGATCCATAACGAGTGACAACTTCAAAACCTTCTGAGTCGTCTTTAAGGATAAAGTTGAGTACACCCGCGATAGCATCTGAACCATATTGTGAAGATGCACCATCTCGTAATACTTCAACCTGTTTTAATGCCATTGATGGAATGGCAGAAATATCGACCCCTTGCGCGCCATCAGAAATACCACCGCCCAAGAATGAAATTATCGAACCTCTATGACGGCGCTTGCCATTCACTAGTACCAAAACATGATCTGGAGAAAGTCCACGTAAATTTGCTGGTCTTACGATAGTGGCAGCATCACTGATTGGTTGACTATTGATGTTGAATGAAGGCACAGCGGTACGAAGTAGATCCTGTACATCCGCTGAAGAGTTCTGTCGAAAGTCTTCGCCGCTTATTATATCTACAGGGACGGGTGAATCCCCGGCTGAACGGTCCGTCATCCTAGTCCCTGTAACAATTATACTTTCTGTATTTTCAGCTTCTTGTGCAAATACAGGAGATGACGATATAGCACCTACAGCTACAGATGATGCGATAATAAATCGTATATTTTTAGTCAACCTAGATATTTTAGTTTTCATTTATGTGTTCCCGCTGTTTTATTTTAAGTTATACAAAAAGAATGTGCTTAATATGTCCCTTTAAAACTACCACCATCATTGATAATAGTTCGATAACCTCATATTTATATATTGTAAAAACAATAAAAACAATTTAAATGAGTCATATGGCTTAGAATTTTTTGCTATGTTGTTGTGTATTCTAGGTGTAAGCTTAAATTAATTTTAGTGTGAATAATGAGTTTTACTGGCTAGTTATAGACTGGCAAAAAAGAGCCTAATAGCAGATAGTCGAGCGTTAAACCAGACTGAGAAGTTTGTACCAGGAGTGGTCGTTGAACTTTTGATCAATCAATGTCACTGACCTTATCGACTTATCGATTTCAACGAACCTGACCGCAGGTCCTGGCATTTAAAGCCGTGGAAAACACAAGCTTATTTAAACAGATAATGGCATGGCAACGGGCCGATCGTTACGATCACGTTATTCTTGATCCGTCGGTCATAGAGCCATAACCAGCAGTTTGGTGTTCAGAGTGCCGTATCGAGAAGCATCATTAAAACAAACCCGATGATAAGCCCACTCGTTGCCCAGCTTTCATGCCCAGCGCGATGGGATTCAGGAATGATTTCATGACTGATCACAAACAGCATTGCACCTGCCGCAATCGCTAACCCCCAAGGCAGAAGATGAACCGAGAGGCCGATCAATGCGACGCCCAACAGGGCCGCGACAGGCTCCACCAGACCAGAAAGAGCACCAACGCCAATCGCTAACCCTTTGCTATAACCAACGCTCATCAGGGCCAACGCAACCACAAAGCCTTCGGGGATATTCTGTATCGCAATACCCACCGCCAGGGCCTTTGCACCCACCAGATCCGGCCCCGCAAATGAAACACCAATCGCCATGCCTTCAGGAAAGTTGTGCAAAACGATTGCTGTGACAAAAAGCCAGATCCGCTTAAGCCTTGTTGCCTGCTCGATATTGACTTCAGATCGGGCGCCGCCTTCAAGGCCTTTGACAAAATGCTCATGGGGCACAACCCGCTCAATAATCAGCAAACCCAAAGCGCCCAGTATGATGCCACCGCCAACAATACCCCCAGCCAGCCATGAACCTGCGCCCTGATCAGCAGCAGTATCCAGTGCCGGAATAATCAATGAAAACGACGTTGCTGCCAGCATAACCCCGGCGCCAAAGCCCATTAGCGTATCGATAAGACGCTGCGAAAGCTGGCGCGTTAAAATGGCAGGAATTGTACCCAGCGCCGTCGCCGAAGCGGCAAACAGACCGCCCAGCATCGCGCCTGTCATGTGCGGATCACCTGCAACCAAACGCACGTATATGCCTGGCAACAACGCAACGAAACCGCCAATCATAATCGTCAAAACTACCCAGTATCGCAATGCCATAAACTCACCTTATGTTCATTATGTCGCCAATGTGGCGCCCTGCGCCTGTAGTTGGAATCTGCATGCATTCATCATACTTGAGTCACGTCATTTGCACAAAATCCGGGAACCTCGCAGAGAGTGCTAAAAAGGCTAACGAATCAGGCAGTAGGCCTAAGACTTGCAGGTTATCAAACAGAATCTTTTTGGGTGCTGGGCACCGCCACCGCAGATACGAAAACTTCCCGCACAGTAATCGGCTTTCCTTCGGCGTTCTGTAACTGAACCGTTTGGATCGGCTGCCCTGTTGTCCGATAGAGCGAATCCAGCGATGCTTCGCCAGACACAGGGTTCCACTTGTTTCCCCACTGGCGCAGGGCAATAACCACCAAAAAAAGATCCCGGCCTTTCTCGGTAAGCCGGTACTCAAAGCGTGAGCCGTGCTCGCCAACATCTACTTTTTTCAGCACGCCGTTGTCAACCAGACAGGCCAAGCGGTCGCACAGGATATTTTGACGATGCCCATTTCCTGCTGAGAGTCCACGAAACGGCGAGTACCGTACATGGCGTGCAGCACAACAAGTAGAGACCACAAGTCTTCTACTTGATTCAGGGTGCGGGCGTCGGAGCAGTTAGAATCATCAAAACGTTTTTTGAGTACAGGTAGAATAAAACGTCATTTTTCATGAAATGAAAATCATGACACTTCATGTTTTCAATATTTACCTCTCTTTTATATCCTTGAGGGAGCGGCAGTCGGCTATTTTTCGTTTATTAATCAACTTTTTTCACATAATTCAGAATTTAGAACAAACGTTTCCCGCTGTTGTGCAAACCAGCTCTGAATATTGCTTATGATGATGAACGGCTTCATTCAAACAGACTTATCTGAGGTGGTGCTCTACTTTTTGGGGGCAAAGCTTTACTAAATGTCTGCTGATCGCTCATTGTCGTCAGTCAAGGTTGATTAATCGTATTATGGTTTTTTCGCTGAATATAGTCTGATAGTTAACATTCTCTTACGTCAGCTTTAAGTCGATAGCTACCATTTTTGATGGGAGGAAGTTTGAAAATTTAGACGTTAAAATGTGCTTAGTTAAATTAAACCCTGATGACTGAAATTGCATACTCAGTTTCAAATATTAATTCGATTACACAGCTTAGTGGTATATAAATAGAGAAATGCTGACTAACGAATTTTGTTCTGTGTTTGTCGACTGGAGGGGAGTCATTCAGACTGAATGATAGATTTTAAGGGCTAGCTTGTTAATGCTGACTAAAAAACTCAAAAAAAATCCGATGATTATAGTCATCGGATTTTATTTTATAAGTCAAAAAAGTCAGTATTCATTTCTTCACTTAAGCATGACCTAATTTTTTATTTTAGTGTTTACTCACCAAATTTATGCACCACACTTAGTTTAAAAGTCCGACCCAAAGGGTTATGTGTAAAAGGGTCATAGTTTAAATCTAATCGGGCAAAGGGTGGCTCTTCATCCGTTAAATTACTGATTGTGAAATTGACATTGGTTAGCGCTTCATTGAAGCGATAGTTATAACTTAAATCTACCTGTATCTGGCTATCAATGACTTTACCTTTGCTGTTAGTGGTAAATAACGAATCTCGTTCATCTTTATAATCACTGACATAATAAGTGGCTAAACTCACATTGTGATTATCGAAGTCAAAGCTATTGACCATAGTCGCTTTAAACTTAGGTATAGGGCGATTAGAGTTAGTCGTATTTAGGTAACCAGCCGCATCAAAAGTATCAGACAAAGCATCACCTGTTACTTCGTATTCAGAGGTGTACGTTCCGTTCATGTTTAGGGTCCAGTAGTCTGTAACATTTAAACGTAATTGTATGTCAACACCGCTGGTTCTGACATCAGCGCCGTTGATGATATTAGTTTGAATACGTTCTACTGTTGATGCGTCACCGGGTGTGGTCCATTGCACTTGACTAATATAATCAGCATTACCTGCAACGGCAGCTGATAATACTGCGTTATAATTTTCAACGATAATCGGATCACTTAAATCAAATGACCAAAAATCAATGGTTGTAAATAAACGGTCATCAAAAAACTCACCAATAACCCCAAAATTTAGTGCAACCGCAGATTCGGGTGCCAAATTGCTATTACCTTGAGTATCAACTGCCTTAAACGCCGCAGGAGCCCCAACATAAGAAAGGGTAGTATTACTGCCTTCTAGTTGATTAAGTGTGGGTCCTCTAAATGTAGTACTCGCAGAGCCTCGTAATGAAAAGTTATCATTAATGGTATATTGCGCTGATATTTTTGGGTCTATTGTATCGCCTACTTCACCACCATAATTTTCATAACGTAATGCCACTTGCATTTTTAAATCGTCTGATACAGGTAACGCAACTTCTGCAAATACAGCTGAAATGCCTTGAGATGAGTCTTGGTTCAGCTCACCACTACGGAAATGAAAAACACCGGTAGGATTGGCACAATCTGTTTCACCCAATACTGGACATGGGTTTATGGCTAAATTTCCAAGATCGTTCACTTCATTTGAAAAGACTTCACGACGGTATTGAGCACCTACTGCAAACTCAGCAATACCTCCGTCTAATTCAAAGCCTAAGTCACCCGAAACTAAACCATCTAGCACAAATAATTCAGTGGCTTTTTGTGACGTTCGCACGCCTGAAACGTAATCAAGCACTTCTTGGCTGTTAGCGAGCTCAGGCTTGAAGTTAGGGTTGGTCACGCCATTAGAAGCGGATGTTTCAATTCCATTAGAAAATGGGTTAAAGAACAAGCAGCCATTTTCTCCTGGGTCACCAGCATCCCTATCACAATTATCGCCACCATAGCCTAGTAGTGCATTTTTCAATGTCACTATTTGAGTATCGGGGTTACTTGTATAATCAAGTTTTGAATTTGAATAAGCAAAGCCTGTTTCCCAGTTATAGCCATTATCAAATGACCCTTCTAAGTCTGCTGCAATGCGATACGTTTTATACTTTAAGTCACCTTCACTAGAGGGGCCTTCCACACCCACAGTACGACCAATATAAGCGACACGGTCTAAGGTTGGATGGGGCGCACTGGCAAATTCAGGATTATTAACTAGTAAATCTTGCCATGCTGGATGATAAGTGGGTACATAACGATCAGCAAAGTCGACTAATTTTTGTGGTGGATAAGAGGGTGAGCCATAAGTGGTGGGTACCTCAGTCTCTGAATACAGCACTTCAACATGTAGATAGACGTCATTTTCAAATTCGTGATTTACTTCACTAAAAACTTTTAGGTGGGTATCGCCATCATTTAACGCTGAGAATGGCGTATATTGGAATTTACATAAACCCGCTATTGTTCCCCCTAATAATTCACATCCAGGATCCATAAAATATTTTGGCGTTGATTTATCACTCAACCACGCCGCGTTAAATATTGACGGGGGATTACCGATTGATGACCAACCACCTTGAGGGTTAGTGGCATAATCTAATACCGCCCAATCTTTATCTTTTGTAAGTATTGTACTGGTTTTGTCATAGCTAACGGAGGTTACCCAGTGAGTATCATCATTTCCTAACCCCCAAATAATACCTAAACCGTAATCACCATCACTATCTTGTAAACTTTTATAATCAGCTTTAATTTCCAAGCCTTCAAAGTCACTTCTTGTTGCAAAGTTAACGACACCTGCAACAGCATCAGAACCATATATGGCCGCAGCGCCTTCTTTTAATACATCAATTCGTTTAACCGCCATAGAAGGAATATCTTGGGTGTTAACATAAAGCATCTGTTGGTCTACGATAGAGTAAGGATTAAAAGTGTGTCTTTTACCATTAATTAACACTAAAGTTCGACCCGCACCTAGCCCTCTCAAGTTGATATTCGAAGTACCTTCGGTTCCATTAGAGCCATACTGATTTGAATTACCTTGGATACCAGAGCTGATTGACAATTTTTGGGTCATTTCAACAATATTAGGAGAACCAACCTTTTCTAAGTCCGCTCTGTCAATGGTTTGCACTGGCGCTGACGTTTCCATTGCGGTGCCTTTCAAATGAGAGCCAATTACTCGGATTTTCTCAATTTTTTTTTCTGCAGCATCCTGCTCATCTTGGGCAAATACAGGACTGCTGCCCATTAGCCCAAGTACCGCGCTAACCGCGATAGTGATGGAATTTCGCTTTAAATTTGTATGTCTCATGTGTTTCCTCTTTTATAGTATTTTTTAATTATATGTAGAATCTTTTCAATTAA
>Ga0307488_10002654_pt1 | contig 15070 bp, 15 predicted proteins | sample SB02metaG_FD_202248 | JGI IMG/M metagenome (GOLD analysis project Ga0307488, IMG submission 202248) | Sea-ice brine microbial communities from Beaufort Sea near Barrow, Alaska, United States - SB 0.2 | ecosystem: Environmental > Aquatic > Marine > Coastal | place: USA: Alaska | collected... | reverse complement strand
AAAAAATAACAGTATATAATTAAAATGGCTCCTCCAAAAAATACTGAAGAATCCAAAAAGACAACTGCTTACAAGCGTGGTGCCAAGCCAAAAGCTAAGCATGAGACTACTACTAAGCCCAAAGCTATGCCCAAAGCTACTCAGCCGAAGAATACTAAACCCGTGCCACCGAGTCCTAAAGAAGGTGCTAAAGGTGCTAAAGGTGGCTCAGTTATATCAGACGTGTCTAAGTTAGCTGTTCCATTCGGACTGATTGCCGCTAAGAGTTCATTAGAGTCATTCTTAAAAAACAGAAAAGCCAAAAAGCCACCTGTCGCACCCGTAAAGTCATTCTTAAAAAACAGAAAAGCCAAAAAGCCACCTGTCGCACCCGTAAAGCCTAAAGCTTAAAGCTTAAAGCTTAATAAACATATTATTAGATAACTGTTCAATAACAGTCTCTATTTTTTCTTCATAAACACACTGGAGTGTTTGTTTAAAATTGTATATATAAGATAATTCCGTTATGTCTTCAAGTGAGTAGCCAGCATTGAGATTCTTGATGATGAATATGCTTCGCTGATTGAAAGTCTCGAGGTTCTCACCTGACGCCATCTTGATATCGATTATCACGTTATTGTGTTTAACCAACATTGTGATGCGGTGATGACGATGAAGTTTATATATCTATCTCTGCATATGTTTATATCATTTTTTTTTAATCTTTTTTTAATTAAATAATGATCCCTGTATCTTATAATAAAACCACGGGCAAATATGAATTAAAAGTTACCAATGTATTACCAATAGAATTCCTTAGCCTCTTAAACGACATTGTCAAGTTCACGATCGTCATATTAGTCTTCAATCTCATGCTCTATTCCCGTGATTCGAAACTCACATCATTCTCCGTGTTCATGGAACAAACCATATACACTGTACTCGGACTATCATTATATTGGATCGTTTTTGATAAGTTATTTAAAATGACATAAGTCTTATACATGTAAAGCATTATGGCGCACGCACTCAGAGATAAAACTTTACACATCGATGATGTAGACCTCGAGAAGACACTCCATATATACCTGCCAGAGAATAACACCGTCATCAACAAGAATGTTCTCCACGACGCGGAAATCTCTGAATCTTTTTCTGGTTCATCAACAGTGTGTGATGAATTTAAACCACACATTACATTTAAACAGTCTGAAAACTACCTAAGCGAGATCCTATCACACCCCATTCACGACCCAAAACTTCTTAAAGAAAGACAGCGCTTCTTGGGCGGTCTTGACGCTGAAAGGATCAAAGAGCAAACGAGTAAGATTCTAAGCAACATATCAAGCGTAAATTGGATTTTTACAAAGAGAGATAAGGAGATCGACGATATTCTCAACACCGTGTATTACTCTTGGTGGATATTCAAAGGATGCAATTCGTCGTCGTCTGCACTGACTATGAAGAATGTCTATTCAATCATGCTGTCGCCGACTATAGGCATATTATCTCCCATCCTATATTTCATCATTCCTTACATCATTTTGAAATGGAAATTTAAGTTTCAAATACCTTTTAAAACATATATCAGAACACTCTATCAAATATCCACCAGCAACCTATTCAACGTGAAGGGTCAGAGCTTCTTGAAGTCTATATCCCTTATATCTTATATATCTTCTATGGTCTTCTATTTTCAAGGCATATTACAATCTATAGAAACTGCTAAGTTCTCTCTGTCCATTTCTTCGATGATTACGGGCAATATGAATAAAATGATAGAAATCTATGATACCTATAAGTATTTGTGTGGTACACACCAGCTGCATATGAATCCCTTCTACATCATAGACAAGGTCGTGAGCATCGATGCGTATGACATGGCAAGTGGATGTACAAGCGATAGTGTGCCATTCTCCAACTTCGGTGAAAAACTCAAGCTATACAAGACCATTCCTAAAGAAGATCTAAAACAACTCATGAACCACATATACGTATTCGATGCTCTCTACGCCATTAAAGCAACTATCAGCGCGAAAGCCATGCATCCATCAGCGTTCGATCTCAAATCCACTAAACCATACTTAGCATTTAAAGGATTATGGCACATCAACCTTGACGCGGGATCATCTGTGAAGAACGATTACAACAATAATTGTATAAAGCGAAACTCTATAATAACTGGACCAAACGCCGCTGGTAAATCCACGTTCATCAAATCCCTACTCGTCAACATCATATTGTCGCAAACTATCGCTCATTGCGCATCCGACGAAGTCATCATGACCCCCTTCGAATATATAGGCTCGCAGATTAACATACCTGATTGCAAGGGGAAAGAATCGCTGTTTGAAGCGGAGATGTATCGTTGTAAAGAGAATATTGATTTTGTAAGGAATAACGTTGATAAGAAGTCGATAGTGTTCATGGATGAGATTTTTAACAGCACAAACGCTATAGAGGGCATCAGTGGTGCATATTCTATATTAAAAAACTTAGCGAAGTATGAGAACACATCGGTTATCATCACGACTCACTTCCCTTATTTGGCTAAACTGCATAAAGATTCAAACTTTAGCCTGTATAAGTTCGATTCCATCAAAAATGAGTCGAATATGATAGATTATACCTATAAAATATCTAAGGGATTGAGCAAGCAGTATATTGCCTTAGAGATCTTAAGGGAACATGCATTTGATGACGAGATTATATCTGAGGCGAATAGAGTTAAGGAATATATATTACACGGTTGATGATGTTGTGTCCAATTTATTTAAATAAATAACTTAAGGTTTATAAAATGGCACCATCAAAGCAACTTATCAGCCCTAAATTGAACATGCATCATCTTGTTATCCTAGGCATTTTCCTAATCAGCAGCACCATATTATATAGGATGATCTCTTCAGTGCGTCGTCAGTGCATTTCTCTAAAGAACGATTTCGAAGCTATGAAGACGCAATCCTCGAAGGCGGCAATCGTAGTAAATGAATTCGAAAAGTATTCGGCGGTCCAGAACGATGACAATATCTCTATTAATTCAGATGAGATCAATACTATTTTAAGGAAGATTAACGTTGATGAGCACAGTTATGAAGCTGCCATCAACGAACAAGCAGGCAACAACAACGATGAAGAAGATGTTCAAAGTGTATTCAGACCTTTAACCGATGCTCAAGATGCGAGTGATGCACAAGATTATAGTGATGCTCAAGATGCTAGTGGTGCTCAAGACGCTGATGTCACCAATAAAAAGATTATTGAAATTGGTGATGGTGATGTTGATGACGGCGATGGTGAAGACGGTCCCTACACGGAAGTTTCTCTTAAAAGAAAATCTATCGGCGATCTTAAGGACATCCTCAAAAAACAAAATAAGTCCGTTAAAGGAAATAAAACTGATTTAATTAAATCAGTTTTGGAATAAAAATTCTGATCATATATATAAAAGCGATGGCTTCATGCGATGAATGTGGCAAGCGACCGTCTACAAAGACAACCGATGAAGGCGTGGTGATTGATTTATGTCCATTTAATAAGATGGCTGACGGTAGAGCATTCACCGATTACAGATCGAAATGCCAAAAGGTAACCACCATGACCAGTTATGACGAGAGAATGTTCCTAATGAACAACGCTGAGGCTCTCATCACCTCCACTAATAGCAAATTCGTATGCTCTTCTTGCGCTCTTAAATCCCCTGATGCTAAGTCCACGATGCTCCCCGAAAAGTATAAGCAAGTTTGTAATAAAAACACTTGCACCTTCCAAATGAACGATGAGAATGGTATCGGACTCGGAAGATGAGATATAATTCATTATCATTTAATGAAAATAAATTATAAGTTATAGTAATAAAATGAATAGCGAATGTGTGTATGAAGTATATCCATTTGAAAAAGATATGCACGTTAGAGGATATTTTACGGAAAACATCGATGGCAACGTCATACAATACTTAGCCCCGAGTCCTCCAGACTATAGAGCCAGCTTCAGTGGTTCAGCGCTTCCCTATGCGAATGAAGATCAGGCTTACGACGAAACACCTAACCTTGGTAGAGTCATATTGAAAAATAACACTTTCGCGTTCGACATAGCGACTCCTAACGGATACTATGAGGATTTCTCCAGTAAGATAGTGAATCCCTTCGTGAACGTGGCATACAAAATAGGTGGCGTTGAAAAGAATATAAAAATTAATTTAGCCGATTCGTCTATTCCTTATAGATCACTTACGCATCCCGTTGATTATAACGAAATGTTCTATTTAAACGAAACTCTCCCTATAAGAACTCAAGAAGCAGTCATCAGAGATTCTAAATATCCTATGACAACAAACAAGAAAAATTCTAATGCATTTTGGGGTCTAAAACCAGCCTGCTAATTTAGAGAGGAACCCACTTTCTTTTTTTATCACTACATCGACCGCCGCTTCTGAAGGCGAATTTGTATTCTCATAATCTCGCATGATATCATCATACGATTCTAGATCCTTGAACTTTAAGTTCATCAGTTCGCCTTCCTTTTTAACTTCAACCTCTGTAGTGGCGACAACGGCGTCTGTGACCTCTTTATCAGTTTGTCCTTTGGGTTTTGGATTCAAAAGCTTGTCGTATTCCAACTCTTTGATCGATAAATCCTCAGAGTCCGCGTCATACAATTCTTGAATACCCTTCAAGTTTAATTGCTTTTGTTCATAGATCTTGTCTATAAGCTGATTGATCTCCTCTGAATATTTACCATTAGCTCTAAGAGATTTATCAAGGTAAATGTTGTTGATACCTATCTTACGAAGCTGATTAACCAAGTCCTCCTCATTACTGGTCTGACTCTGTATGGTCGCCGTAGAAGCATTATTTATCATTGACGCGCTCTTCAATATATTATTCTCATCGAAGAAAGAGCAAATCTTATCTTTCGAGTAATCATCAAGACTCTTGCAGTATGATAGCACATCTTTAAAACATTTCTCATTAGTAGCAATACTAGAGTTGTCAGTCCAGTCAAGAACAGCTGCGCAATTCTTTGTCTTACAAAATGTCTCATCAGAGAAGGGACAAGCGATATATTGTTCCACCTTATCGATTTTTGACTCTATCTCAATATACCTGGGATCGAGTTTAAATTTGACATCGTTAAAGTATTTGAACATTTCGTTGATATCCTCTAAACCTACGGCTCTGTTGAATATACCTATGGCATTCAGATAACAGTTTAAGGGGACGTTCGCAGATACTGGATTGTCGTTCTCTGATTCAGGAGTAGGGCTCGCCACGTTGGCATTCATCGTGACCATATAGGTATTCGTCATGTTAGGTGGAGAGTCCACGCTTTCATTTAAGGCAGTGTTGATGTTCGTGCTAATTAGAGGAGAAGACGCTAAAGTCTGGTCATCTAAGATAACTCTAATCGTATTGTCTGTTGTTTTTATAAGGGTGAACATGTGATATTTATTATCGAAATAATTCTTATTCATATCGTTGTGATCGGCTATAGAGGTATGAACATAATTATGTTCTTGAGGAAACACCTTTCCTTTCCAATGAATCTTAATACTTGGATTAATGTATGCGTTTTGAAACTCGTATTCAACACCTAATATATTTTGCGTGTGATGAATAGGAATGTTGATGAAAAATACATTTTTCGTTATACCACCTGCTTCATACATCACAGGTATAAACTTCGCATACCACACAATGGTGAACGCTTGTTCATTGAACTTAATATCCTTAGGATACAACGTCGTGAGCGGCTGCTTGAAATTGATTAGTAGTCCTTCGTTCTGAGTTAAGATGTTATCGGATTTGGTGTTTAGATTCATAACATTCCTATCACTGCTTATATCAGGTAGTTGTATGTGATTTAACATTAAATTCTTATCAAAATCAACCATGTTCTTCTGGAATGATGAAATATAAAACAATAGTGAACCATCCTTATTGAACTTACTAGTGAACTCATCTACCAAATCTGGCTTGGTAAATCTTAGGCTTTCACTTATCTCATTATTTTTATTGTTATCTGATACTACTGTATCCTGCACTACTGTATCCTGCACTACTGTATCTTCTTCAAACTTCTCTATATCATCTCTATACATGTATATGCACACTAACACTGAGGTGATACTGAAGAAAAATGCATAGAAATTATATTTAGAGCTTAATATCTGTTTATTGTCCATTATCAAAGTAAATAATACAACTATAAATAATGCTGTAAACAGATGCTTTATTGGAATCATTTGTTATTTTATCTAATATAATAATTTTTTATTAGAGGCGTAAAAAATAGCTTAAATATTTTATTTGTAAAATTAAATGGATAAAAATAAAGTCGTGTATGTAAACAATAACAATGATTTTAATAAAATAATATACGGCGATGACGAAGAAGAACAACCAGAAGAACAACCAGAAGAACCTGAAGAAGAACAACCAGAAGAAGTATATAATGTAAGTGAAGTAAATGAAGTAAGTGAAGTAAGTGAAGTAAGTGAAGTAAGTGAAGTAAGTGAAGTAAGTACATGGGATGTTAAAGCAACGAACGCGAACGCGAAAGCAAAAGAAGGAGAACGTGTTGTTGTTGATGTTGTGGCGAAAGAAGAAGAAACAGATTTCAACAAAGTTGTTGTAGATGAGTTTGAAGGTGGTGGATATGCGTCGTCTGGAGAAGAGTCTGACGTGTCTTCTCTATCGACGACTGCCTTACTCAGAGTCGACCCTTTATATTACAGGCTCACAAAATTCCTACAAGCAGGTGGTAGCGACGGTTCCGAACCACAAAACGTAGCTGAAATCCTCAAACAAATCAACATTAACCTTGAAAAGATGACTGAGTTGATGACAACATACGTTAAGGAAAAATAAATGATTTGAAATGAAATGTAAAAAAAATATAACAACACCCTCAATGAGTGAGTGAGTTAAATAATTTTTATTGGAGAATAAATAGTGTTTTATTTTTATTTTTAGTTAAGCTGCTTCTGCGATTTTGTATGTTTGCTGATACACTTCTTTTATATTCTGCTCTAGGACAGTCTTCATATACTCATACACATATTCCAGCTGGTTAATGGTGGTAGAACCCGTAATAGTCACGCAACCACTCTGAAACACAGCAACAGTAATTTTTTTACAGATCGTATTAGGACCTTTGCCCAAGCACTTTTTGGGACACCTACATATACCATCGTTCGAGTAATTATTCATATAGAACGCCACCTTCACACCCTGATATATACAAGGTTCATAAGAACAAGTCAAATTGTATTTAGTGTTCAATAGCTTATGTAGATTGCCTCTGTTTATCTTATAGCTCACTCGAAAGTCGCAGTTGATCAATCGTGTATTATAGTTGATATTGCTGATCTTATTATCCACATCATCTAACACCTCGTGGTCATCATCAATCTTATTTATAATTTTAATAGTTTTAATCAGTTCATCTATGATCATTCGACCACGATCAGCATCCTTAACGCCCGTCATCTGAACGTTGCCATTCTTAAAGAGCTTCACATTATATTTATAATCAGTATCATACATGTGTAAAGTCATCTGATTATCGAACCGCTTTTTTACTTTGTTTTTCTTGTTTTTCTCACTTCTCTCTCCCTTAAAATCCTGCTCATTCTTCGTAGCGCCATATTCCACATATTTGATATTATCATAGTTGGAAACATCCATCAAATCAAAGAATTTCTTTAAGTTCACATTGGTATTAACGCTTCCTGTTACAGTCATAGTAGAAATCCTATACATAGTCGCATTGAAATCGTCCAAAGGAACAAGCTCCATAGTTGCCATATATGCTGTTGTGTGTTGTGTGTTGTGATTTTATTATTATTGTGTCCCTCGATATTTTAATTCATTTGTCATTTTTTAAATAGTTTTCGAGCTCGTCCAAATCCTGCATCCACAGCGTCTCGATCGCGAGTGCCTTATACATTTCATACTGCGTGTTCTTATCGTTATACTCCTTCAAAAGCTCCTCCTTCTTCTCAAACGTGAAGTTGTAAATCGGCATACGAATCAGATAATCATGCTTCTCATCAACCTTAGGGAACTTGTTCTTCTCCAAATAATCCTTGATGTCAGACTGCTTACAATCCATGATCTTAAGGTTGCCGTCGATGACACTCAAGATGAACTTGATTCTGCTGTCGAGGAATAGCAAATCTTTCTCATACTTGTCCAGCTTATTAGCCTTTCTCTTAGCATAATAATCCAGACGCACAGTGTAGAACTCCGATAGAATCTCATTAGGAGTGTCGTATTTCTTTATGATCCCATTTGAATCAAACAGATGCATGTTGTTCGTATTTACAGGCCGCGTGGTTACCATCTTGAACTCCTTCTCGAGTTTGTTCGAAGCACCTTCCGTCTCTATGGGTTCCAACATATCGTCCAAGACTGCAGAACTCTGAAACAGCAGGATAAACTTAACACTCGACTCCGTGTAATGACTCTCATAATCTTTCAGAATCTTAGGGTTTTTCTCTATGTAATTGTCAAGGTGTGTCTTAAAGTCATCCGTCCACACCTGCACAGGCAATTCAGTGATCTCCAGCTTCGTTCCGGATAGCTTCTTATAGGCACCCCTGGTCTCCATCTTATTAACTACCCCCTTGAAACCCTTATACCAAGGTGTTATTTCCGAGGGTTCTTCCTTGTTGATCATCTTCTTCAAATTAGATATGATATCTTTAGGATTGTAGCAAGGGATATTCGTGCTGTATCCTGTACCGATGCCCAACGCCCCATTCACCAAAATGGTCGGTATGATAGGCATATAGAACTCCGGCTCGATCATCGCACCGTCATCGTCGAGATAAGTCAGAATGTCCAAGTCATCCTCCTTGAAAATATACTTGACGATAGGATTGAGACACGTGAAGATATACCTTGGAGACGCATTGTCCTTTCCACCCGAAATCCTCGTTCCGAACTGACCATTAGGCATTAACAGATTGATGTTGTTGGAACCCACGTAATTCTGTGCCATCCCGATGATAGCATCCTGAAGACTCGCCTCTCCGTGATGATACGCACCGTGCTCACTGACGTATCCAGACAACTGCGCAACCTTTATCTCAGCGTGCAACTTTCTCTTGAAACAACAGAACATGATCTTCCTGATACTCTTCTTGAACCCATCACAAATGTTGGGAATGGCCCTCTCCAAGTTATACACAGAGAAATGCACCAGATCATCGTTGACATACGTAGAATACCCCACGCGGTTGCACTTCACCTTGTCGTATTTAATGATTCGGTTCTTATCGTAATTGCCGATCCACGTCTTCCTTTCGTCTGCCTTCTTCTTGTTAAAAGCCAACTCGATACTCTCATTCGTTTTATCTTTCTCATAGTCATACGTGAGGACATTCATATCCTTGAAATACTCCTTAGCCTCCTTGCTTGTCGACGTTCCCAATCCCTTAAAATATTTCACATTCCAACCGTTTGTTGTATGAGTCTCATCTTTCTTCCAATTATCGTAATCAGTCAGGTTATAGAAGCTATGCGACTTTAAACCTTTTGACACCTTGACGATTGGCGTCATGATAGACGTAATGAAACCGTCAATCTCGAGAAGGGACGGCCACAACGTGTGAATCATGTTGAAGATTAGCCCCTTGATATGACTACCATCCACATCCGAATCCGTCATGAGGATAATGTGTCCATAACGCAGATCATTAACGTCTGTATAGGTTCTGCCAGTCTCCAGTCCAAGAATCTTTTTCATATTAGATATCTCATCATTTTCCCAGATTTTCTTCTGAGCGACATCCTTCACGTTCATCACCTTCCCTTTCAAAGGAAACACACCGTATTTGTCTCGTCCAACCTCTGATAGTCCTGATACAGCCATCGTCTTCGCCGAGTCACCCTCAGTAAGAATGAGAAAGCATTGCCCGCTCTTTGCCGTTCCAGCCCAATTCGCATCGTCCAGCTTATTCACCCTCACAGTGCTCTTCTTTTTCCCATCAGTCTTCTTAGCGTTCTTATCATCGTCGATTGTAGTCAAAGAGATAGCCTTTTCAACGATTCCGCTCTTATACAGCTTGTCGATGAACTTGGCGTCGATCTCCAACTTTGAACCGAACTTAGTCGCAGGTGTCGTGAGATTATCTTTCGTCTGACTATCAAACGTGGGATTGGTAATAGTGCTCTTGATGAATATGAACATGTGATCCTTTAAGTGCTGGGCCTTCAAATTTATTTTCTTCTTCTTCAACACCATCTCGATGAGCTTCTTGGTGATCTGATTCACCACGTAATCCACGTGCTTACCACCCTTCTGAGTGCACACACCATTCACGAACGATACATGGGAAAACCCACAATCGGAATAAGTCGCCGCGATCTCCCAACGAGCATTGGAGCCATCATACACCCTGGGATGTTCCGACTTAGAACCGATGTAGAGATCAACATATTTCTCGAAACTCTTGATATCCAGTTTAGAGTCGTTGTAGAACACCTTGACAGTCGGATCGGTCAATGCGCATACGTCATACACCCTCTTAGAGAACAGCTGCAACATATCACTTGAAAGGTTCTTCATACCGAACTTAGCGTAATCTGGCTTAAACGTGATTTTTGTATAGGGATATTTCGTATATTTCTCGATGACGGGATCGGAACGTTCCTTCATGTTATTGGAGAACGACTGCTTGTACACTTTCTTTCTCTGACTATCGACTGTTTCGATGTCGAATGTCAGAGAAAAGATGTTGCAGGCCTTCGCTCCAATACCGTTTTGACCACCAATGATCTTCTCAACATCGTCATCGTAGTTACTGGATGTTAGCATGTTTCCGAAGATGAGTTCAGGGGCATACATGTCATAGTCTTCATCCTTAACGATCTCAATACCTTCTCCGTCGTTATATACAGAGATCGTACCGTCGTCAGAGATGGTGATTTTGACTTCCTTGACTTTCTTATGGCTCTCCTCGTTGGAACTCAGACGGGCAATATGATCAAGAACATTCACGAGGATTTCATCGAAGATCTTGTAGAGTCCAGACACGTATTTGATGTCCTTCTTGACCATAGAGTCTTCGGCGAAAACCCACATGGATGCGTCATCGGGCTCCAAAGAACCAATATACATACCAGGTCTCGTGAGCACATGCTCGCGGGGTTCAAGCTTGACATACTTCTTGGGCGGCATCTTGAGCGATAGTGGATTGTGTGATGTGTATGGTTTGTGATGTTGTGATGTTGTGATATAGTATTATAATCGTTATTATTTAAATCGATATCATTTTTTTCTTCACTTGAAATTCATCAAATACAAGAATCATGATACAAATACAAAAATATATTTTTTAGGATTTGTTGAAGGCATTTTTGAGAGAGTTTACAGTAATTTTACCATTCGTTATAGCTTTCGAGTAAACATTCTCTAATAACTTATTAACCTTTCGAGTGGATTCCTTGTTAGCTTTAGGATCAAAATTCTCCTTCATGCCGCCGACAGATACAAAATTGTAATTAGCTTTAGATTTATTTGCACCACCCTTAAAGGTTTTTGGAATCGCCATACGAGTTTCATTGGGACTCGCATCGGCGTAATTAGGGGTAGAGACATCGGTCTGATAATTACCACTCGTGTTTCCAAAGTATTCCATGGGAAGAACGGTGCCTCCGATCCGTTTCATAGTAGTTTGTGATCTAATAAAGCCTCCTGTAGTTTTAATACTAACCGGAGTGTTATTTAACTTGTTAAAAGGAGCATGTATTAATTTCAACATACCCCCCTTAACACTTTCACTGGGGGTCAAACCATTGTCGCTGAAGAATCTTTCGTATGCTGCAGGATTCATTTTAAACTTTACAGATAAAATAATTTAAAATATTTTTCTTATTTTAAATTAATGGCGAGCTATAAAGAAGCTGGTATAGACCATAGTATGTCTCAGAATGATGTGAACACTCTTTTCTTTTCACAGAAAAATGTTGATGCTCTTCAACACGGAATTCGTTATAAGGTGTTCAGTAGGAGTTCTAAGGTCATCGATAACCAATCGGAGAGAGAGATTAAAGTCATCATGAGATCCATCTATTTACAATATTCTAGAAACTTGAACACGAACATCGTAGAACAGGTTATAGATCTAAACTCTAAAGTCCTCGATTACGTCGTTCCCAAAATCATCATCGAAGTTAAACAATACGACACTTACATTCGAGATGCGAGCACACTACCAGACCCCATAGACAGAGGATTAAATACATCAATAACAGGAACAAAATTTCTTCATGTGAAGGAATTTTAATTTCTAACTATAAATAAATTTTAAAATGAACGTGTTCAACGTGAAGATTGTTGCTATGTTGTGTCTAATAATCATACTCCTCCTATCTTTGTCGACTGTGTATTTATTGGAGCAGTCTTCCGTCAAACGACCTGATCAATTATTTGTCCCCATTATTATAGGCCTTGTTCTCACACTCATCAGATTCTACAATAATATTTCTGATAAGGCTAAGATTGTTGCTCATTTGAAAGAGCTTAAGGAAGATGGAAACGATGAAACGAAGATACAGTTCCTCACGTGCCCTGAGTATTGGACGAAGACTACATACAAAGATAACGAGTATTGCCATAACAAGTACTCCGATAGAGAGGACAAAAACGTAATCATCGGGTCGGAGTTGACAGATGAACTTAACACCGATATAGTCGCGGACGTCGAAGCCTCTAACATCGGTTTCAAATTCGACATGAAGACTGAAGGCGCCAACAAGTCTCTCGAGAACCCTGAGAGAACATACATCCCCACCATGAGAAGCAACGCAGAGTATCCGAAACCGACTAACGACATCGTCATTGAAAACTTCGCGGAAATCCCTGAACCAAAACCTACCGAGGACGATACTCTTCACAAACACACTTGGACATACTACGCGCACAAGGATAATATCACATGGGATGGAAAAGCTAATTTACCGACTCAACACGCCGATTACAAATACGATGATGATGATCACCTTATAAACGTATCGTATTGGCACGAACACGGAGAAGGGAATGGCATATTCGACAAGAACGGCAATCCAATCGAGACCGAAAAATCCACGGATCAAGCTTACATTGCACAAACCTATAGCAACGACACGAACTGGATCAGTCCCTACGTGGACACCGATGCGAAAATGTTTGCTGAGATTAACTTAACCGAACTCAACAAGACCACTAACAAGTGTGATCTTGTTAAGAACTTTGCGTGGGTCGAAGCCAATAACAAGTGTGGCGTAATCAACAAAAAATTTGATTTATAATTTTTACATATTAATTAATTAGACACCTTCATCATCATAATGACAACGACCATAACATCTTTTGACGATTTTAAAAGCAACTATAGCCAAATTCAGCTTTTAAAATCATTCTTGAAGACCACGCTTGCGGATGACACAGAGAATATATGCATACTATCTGGTCCTTTATCAACTGGCAAAACAACTCTTATTAACTTCATCCGCGATTCATCCGAATATGATAGTGAGATCATCACTTCTATAGCGCAGCTTAAGAATGCGAAGCAGCAAGCGCATGTCCTTTTGGTCGATGATATTCACCTGATGGATGAGGCATTCATCTCCAGAGTTAAGGATATAGAAAATATAAAAATTATTGTAACAGTTCAAAGCAACAAAGAATCTGTTATAAGTGAATTGCGAAACAACTCTCAACTCATATTATACATACGCATGTATATGACTAAAAAAACTGATGATGATGAGTGCGTTGATGATGATCTAACGAACAAAGTATCTAAGATAGACATTGCTGATGATACGGATACAGCCACATCTATATCCATGATGCAGTTAAATATCTATAACGAATACTCTATGAAGTCTTTTGAAGATTTTAAAAGCAACTACAGGCAAATACAACTCTTAACATCATTCTTAAAGAGTTCCCTAGTGAGGGACACCGTGAATATATGCATCATCTCAGGTTCTCTAGCGACTGGTAAGACCACTCTCCTGGATGTCATCCACAATTCCTCTGAATACGAAACAGTCTTCATAACGAGTGAATCGAATTACGCAACGGATATAAAGAACTTTAGCACGAAAACAACGATAGAAAGCATACTTAAAGGCAAACAGAAGATCCTATTGGTTGATGATGTTCATCTACTAGATAAGGCTTTCATTACGAGTGTAAAGAATATTCACAATCTCAAAATCATAGCAACTATTCAGAGTAAGGAAGAGGCTAAGATCAGCGATCTACGAACGAACGCCATGACACAGCGCATACTATACATACGTCTAAACAGGATTTCGTTTCAAGACTGCTTCATCACTGTTAATGATCTAATGGAGAAACTCAACATTCAAGATAAGATCCCGTGTGATCAGATCATGTCGATTATAAAGGATAACAACTGTAATCTCAGGCAGATATTGCAATATATGTCTAAGAAGAATGACAATGGCAATGCGAGTGGGGCTATGACACCTAACGTTCAGGATATGAATGTGTATGACTTAACGAATCACTTTCTTAAGCATAAGATCGATGAAAAGTTCCTCAGCATCAACTCGACTAATATAGTGAATTATTTAATCTATGAGAACTACGCCAACATCTTCACCATGAAGATAAAGACGGATTCGTTGAATATATATAAGACGTTCTTGAAGAATATCATCCTCGTGAATCACGACGCTCTGCAACAAGATTATAGCGAAACTAAAAAGATGTTCGAGTATTACGCAATGATGAAGAACAATGACATGCTTCATAAGAAGAATAATGATAACGCTAAGCTCAAATTCACGAACATATTCAATAAGCTATCTATGCAGTCAGCGTTCAATAAGAAAATGAATACGCACATCACGGAGAATGAGAATAATTGCTGTAAGCCGTTAGTCAGGGCGATGTGTTCAGCTGATAAGAATGATTTCATGTATAAAAAAATGTGTGCTGATTTCAAATAAATCTTGTGTGCTGATTTCAAATAAAATCTTCATTTATTTTCTTTTCATTAAATAAATATGGCTAATCCAGAAGCAGTTAGTAATGTGTTTCGCGATGATCCTAAATC
>Ga0307488_10002653_pt1 | contig 15070 bp, 17 predicted proteins | sample SB02metaG_FD_202248 | JGI IMG/M metagenome (GOLD analysis project Ga0307488, IMG submission 202248) | Sea-ice brine microbial communities from Beaufort Sea near Barrow, Alaska, United States - SB 0.2 | ecosystem: Environmental > Aquatic > Marine > Coastal | place: USA: Alaska | collected... | reverse complement strand
AGAAGAAAATGTGTTAGTGACCTTGTATTAGCTTATAGATTATTTTGTGAAACTCTAACAAAAGAAGAAGCTTCTAAATGCCTAATGCTACTACATACCGATCCAGTAGACCAAAACGGAACAGATCTTCCTGCATTAATTCACGCTCTTTGTCCAAATTTTGAAGTACAATTTTCAGGTGGCAAACTACCCACCAAACAATTAAATTATTTATACAATGTCGCAAGTTTGACATGTCAACCATCATCTGCAGAAGGTTTTGGACTTAGTGTAATGGAATCCATAATGGCAGGAACACCTATCCTAGGAACTGTTATTGGAGGTATACAAGATCAAATGGGATTCACAAAGGATGATGGATCTCCGGTTACATTATCAGATTATACCACTGATTGGCCAAGTAATAGTGATGGTAGATATACAAAGCATGGAGAATGGGCATTTCCAGTATGGCCTCAAATGAATTTACAAGGTTCACCAATGACACCTTATATTTATGACAGTAGACCAAATGTCGGAGAAATTGCAAAACAATTAAAGATTGCACATGAAAATGGCACAGCAGAACTAAAAAGAAAAGGATTAGTTGGTAGAGAATGGGCAATTGCAAATAGGTTTAACTCATTAGGAATGTGTTCAGACTTTATCGATTCAATAAACACGTGCCTTGATAATTGGAAACCTAGAGAAAGATTTACAATGGTAGACGCAGGAGCTCCACCAATTAAATATCCTGATGGAATAATTTTTAATAGTAATAATATATTTGGAGAGAAAAAATAATGGCAAAAGAATTATTAATTTTTCAAGGACCTACAAGTTCTAGATCAGGATACGGAGACCACTCAAGAGATTTAGTTAGAAGTTTAATTGCAATGGACAGGTTCGATGTTAAGATTGTAGATATGAGATGGGGAGACTGTCCGAGAAATGCATTAACAATAAACGATACTGATATTTCAAGTAGAATATTGACACAAAATCAAAATAACCAGCCAGATGTTTTTGTTCAAGTATCTGTTCCAAATGAGTTTAATCCAATTGGAAAGTACAATATTGGAATTACAGCTGGTATTGAAACAACTATAGCTCCAACAGGCTGGCTTGAAGGCTGTAACAGGATGAATTTAATAATTGTACCATCTAAACATTCAAAGGATGTGCTTGTAAATACAACATATGATAGAATGGATAAAGAAACAAAGATAAAAAATGGAGAACTAAAACTTACTTCACCAATTGAGGTATTATTTGAAGGAGCTGATTTATCTATATGGTTTAAAACAAATGAAATATCAAAGACCGTTCATGATAAAATATCTAAAATTCCTGAAGACTTTTGCTTCTTACACGTAGGTCACTGGTTAGCTGGAGATGAAGGACATAGTAGAAAGGATACTGGTGGAATGATTAGAACATTTTGCAATACATTTAAGGGTGGTGGATACAAGAAAAGACCGGCCCTAATACTAAAAACAAGTTCTGCCACATTTAGTATAATAGACCGCGAAGAAATGCTTAAAAAAATACGGAATATTAGAAATACTTTCGTAGATCCTCCAAACGTTTATTTATTACATGGAGATTTAGAACCAATAGAACTCAATTCACTATATAACCATCCAAAAGTTAAGGCACATATTAGTTTTACTAAGGGCGAAGGTTTTGGAAGACCTTTATTAGAGGCAACCTTAAGTGGAAAACCTGTGTTCGCATCAGCATGGTCAGGTCAACTAGACTTTTTAGCTCCTAATTCCACACTTTTTCCAGGTGACTTGGCAAAACTTCATCCAAGCGCAGTATGGGGAGAGATACTTTTAGCAGATTCACAGTGGTTTAACGTAAATTATAATTATGCAGCAAAGCTACTAAAGGATGTTTACAAATCATATAAAAAACATTTAGCAATAGGAAAAAAACAAATGACGTATAGTAAAAACAATTTTAGTCTTGAAAAGATGAATACGGATTTTGCAAACATAATGGATAAATATATAATTAAAAATGAAGAAGTTAAGTTAACTTTACCAACTTTACCAAAATTACAAAGAGTTTAATATGAAAAAAGAAATAACGGAAACCTCACCATTTACAGGAAAAGATTCTGTAATTGTTGAAATAGTTAACGGAAAAACATCAAAAATATGTATGGATTCAGGATATATGACTAACGTAGATTTTAACTATGACAATACTGATTTAATATTAAAATATGAAGAATCAATGCCTAAATTGATGATTGATTTAAAATATAAGGATGAACATTTAGGTCAATATTGGTACTTAACGTCAATACAATTTAAAACTGGAATGATATATCCTCAACCTTGTAAGCATGGTGAATATGAGTGGAGTTTTTCTCCAGTAATTGAACTAAATGAGGAAGAAAAACTAAAATATCCAATTCCAGAAAAAGATGGAGAGTATTACGACACAAGACTAGCAACAGAACATTCAGAAACTTACTCTAAGCACGACTTTACAGGAGCATGTAGAAGAGCAGGAGCGGTAGTTACAGCAAATGAGTAAACTAACCCAACATAGCACCAGAATACGTCGCAGGTACAATTACAGTAAAGGTACTCTTGAAAAGGGAATGATAGTTGAAATGACCTATAAAAGAAGAGTTAAAAAAGGTGATCCTTCTAGATTAGAAAGTAAGGGGTATATGATTCTTGTTCTTAATCCTTTATATGAAGGATATCTCCATGCAATAAGTTTAGAAGAAGTATCTTCAGTACAATTAAATAAGATTGCAAGACAATGGGGATTAGTAAATGTTGGAAAAGGATCCGCAATGGTAACATCAGGAATATTGACAGGTTTAAGAATACCCAAAATAGAAATGAAAGAATCTTCAAATAGATTTTATTCTTCTAAGTTTGCCAAAACAAAACCGCCAATAATAAACTCATATAGAACATTTGATATAAAACAAGTTGGAAAAACAACTGTTTGTGATTATGAATGGGATAAACCAGTAATTGATAACTCTTTTGCAACAATAATTGCGGAACAAAAGTTAGAAACTAAAACAAAGGCAGAAGAAGCGGCAACAAAGAAAAAAGCATTAGAAGAAGCAAAAAAACCAACTAATTAATAGTAGGAGAAAAGGTTATGAAAATAAGTTATGCTATACCAGTATGTAATGAGCTAGTCGAGTTACAGCGACTATTAAACTTCTTAATAGAATATAAAAGACAAGAAGACGAAATAGTAATATTATATGATTCTCAAAATGGCAGTAAGCATGTGGAAGATTTTCTACGATCCAAGTCTGTGAATAATCCACAGTTCCAATGGCATTCAAATCCATTAAATAAAAACTTTGCCGAACAAAAAAACCATTTAACTAGCCTATGTAATGGTGATTGGATATTTTTAATAGATGCAGACGAATATCCTGATGAGTATATGTTAACAGGTTTACCGTTGATTATCACAAAGAATCCTGATGTCGAAGCATATTGGGTTTCACGTATAAATACGGTATCTGGACTTACACCAACTCACATAAAAAAATGGGGATGGATAGTTGATAGTAAGGGTAGAGTAAATTTTCCAGACCGTCAAATGAGAATTTATAAGAATGATCCTGTTAGAATCTATTGGACTAAGCCTGTGCACGAACAATTAGTAGGATATACGAAATATGCAGCGCTCCCTGGTAATGAGGAATACTGTTTACATCACCCAAAGGCAATTGCAAGACAAGAGAAACAGAATAAATTTTATGAAAGCATATAATGATATTAATATCTCATAGAGGAAACATAAACGGCAAGCATGTTGAAGACGAAAATAGTCCTAATCACATCAACAACGCTATTGAAAAGGGATATAGTGTTGAGGTAGATGTTTGGTATAAAAATGGATTTTATTTAGGACATGACAATCCAACATATAAAATAGATGTTAATTTCCTACAACAAGAAAAAATTTGGTGTCACGCTAAAAATTTAGAAGCACTGTCAAAAATGAATAAGTATTCTAACATACATTATTTTTGGCATCAACAAGATGCTGTAACAATAACTAGTAGAGGGTACATAATTTGTAAGCCTAGTACATGCCCGATTAAAGGAAGCATAGCGGTACTACCTGAACTTCAGGAGTATAATATAACAAACTGCGCAGGAATCTGTAGCGATAACATAGAGGATTATAATGAAAGATATTAAATTACATAAGCGATTATTAGAACTACTGTACACACATAAAGAAGAGCATGTTGGTAGTTGTTTTACCTGTATAGATATTATAGACAATATATTTAGAAAGAAAGATAAAGATGATATATTTATCCTATCTAATGGTCATGCTGCATATGCACTTTACTGCGTCTTAGAAAAGTATAACGAAGGAGTGGATGCTGATGATCTAGCTGTTCGCCACGGTGGCCACCCAAATATAGACGAAAAAAGCGGAATTTATTGTTCCACAGGAAGTCTAGGATCTGGCATTATAATTGCTGTAGGACGAGCTTTAGCTGATCCAAATAGAACTGTTCACGTAACATTAAGTGATGGAGAGTGTGCAGAGGGATGTGTATGGGAAGCTTTAAGATTCATAGAAGATTATGGATTAAAAAACATTAAAATACATGTCAATTGTAATGGATGGGCCTGCTATGACACTATTGACGTTAACAAATTAGAACGTAGACTAAAGGCATTTTTACCAGATGTTAATATACATAGAACAAATTTTAATATGTTATCGTTCTTAAAAGGGTTAGATGCACACTATATGATTTTAACAGAAGAGCAGTATAAACAAGGAATGGAGGAAATAAAATGAGCGGAGTAAGAAAAGCATTTATCCCTATGCTATTTGAAGAAATGGGTAAGAATCCTGATATAATTATCGTAACTGGTGACTTAGGATATAAACAATTTGACCAATTTAGAATTGTGTATCAAGACAGGTTTATAAATGTAGGAGCTTCAGAACAACTATTAATGGGAGCAGGCATTGGTTTAGCTTTGGATGGTAAGATACCAATTCTATATTCTATGACACCATTCCTACTATACAGACCGTTCGAATTTATTAGAAACTATGTTGACCATGAAAAGATTCCAGTAAAACTGTGTGGAGCAGGTAGAGATCAGGATTACGATTGGTTAGGGTGGTCCCATTGGGCTACTGACGATAAAGCTCATTTGAGTGGATTTAAAAATATAAAAAAATACTGGCCAAAAGATGGTGAGGTAATGAAGTCACAATTTCAAGAGTTCTTATATAATAAAAAACCTTGTTACTTAAATTTATCGAGATAAAAATGGATATAAAATTATTAATTTTAGACATAGATGGAGTATTAACAGATGGTACAAAGGTATATGATGTTCATCACAATGTATTAAGTAAGAGATTTACATGCAAAGACTTTACTGCCATTAAAAGATTCATTGCAGCTGGAGTAGAAGTAGTCATGTTATCGGGTGACATATTTAATAAAAGTATGGCTAAAAAACGAAACATTGATTTTTACTGTTCTAGAAATGAAGATTTAAGTTTAGATAAGTCTAGATATGTTGAAACATTTTCTAAAAAATATGGTATAAATTCTAAAAACATGGCATTCGTAGGAGATGATTATTTTGATTTGTCTATTTTTAATAAGTTAGATAATACTTTTTGTCCTAGTGATGCTCCTAAAATAATAAAAGATTCTGCAACTATGGTGCTAAATTCCAAAGGAGGAGAAGGTGCAATCATAGAACTATATGATCTATTTATTCAATCAAATTGGATAATTGAAGCATCTCCAGAATCAGTAGCTGCGCTCGATAGAAAAGAAATTACAAGTGAAGAAATGAGTTAGTAATGAATAAAACTATAACCCTATACGGTCATTTAATTGTTGATAAAATTATAGTTGACTTTAAAGAAAAAATAAGCTTAGGTGGTATAGCCAATGTTTGGCATGGCATAAAGTTTTTAACCCAAAATATTATTGTAAACATAAGTCCTACTGACATTGGTGAAGCTATAATCTTAGTTGACAAAAAGTCAAATCAAAGAGTAGGAAGAGGTTGTTTAAGCCTAAGTTCAACCAATATTATCCACAAAGACTCAGACTGGCATCATATTGCGTATATTAATCAAATAACACATTCTAATTTCATACAAAACATAGATAGAGGAGTAATATCTGCAGACATAACTAAAGAATCTCCTGAAAAAGTTTTGCCATTGTTAAAATATATAGATTATTTGTTTATCTCGGAAGATGACTTATTTATGGATTTAAAAGAGTTAGGAAAATTAACTAAAGGATGGGTAATATCACATTCACCGATTAAAAGTGTTTATACGGATGGCAAAAAAACAATAGAGTATAATATACCTGAAAATTTATTATTAAATGATATAAATGTTTTAGGAGCAGGAGATTATTTTGCATCTGGATTCATTAATGGAATTATAGAAGGCAATAGTATATCTGAAACCATAGTTCACGCTCACAAAAATACTACAAAAATATTAGAGAAACAAATATGAAACCTATATTGTTAGTACCAATGGCCGGTATAGGCCAAAGATTTTTAGATAAAGGATATAAAACTCCTAAGCAATTTATAGATGTTGGTGGTAAAACCATGATTGAATGGAGCTTTCGTTCATTTAATTGGAAAGACTGTGAAGTTATATTCATAGTTAGACGAGAACAAATAGATTTATGGCATGCCGATAAAAGATTAAAGGAAATATTTGGCAGCAACATAAAGGTTGTAGTTGCAGAAGAAAAAACCGATGGAACAGTCTGTTCTTGCTTATTGGCAAAGGAGTATATTGATAAGGATGTACCACTTGGAATAACAACACTTGATGTATATTTTAGACCTCATTTTGATATGAATTCAATACAAGATTCTTTTGGTGATGGATGTTTATTAACAATTGAGACTGACAATCCTGGCTATAGCTATTCTAAGCTAGATAGTGATGGATTTGTAGAAAAAACGGCAGAAAAGGAAGTAATAAGTAAACACGGAAACGTTGGATTTTATTGCTTTAAAAAAGGATCTGATTTTGTAAAATATGCAGAGCAATTAGTTGTACAAAACATTAGAAGTAAAAACGAATTTTACGTTGCACCGTTATACAATTTGTTAATAAAGGATGGATTAAAAATAACTACTTCTCCAATTAATCAGCAATTTCATATGGGAACGCCACATGAATTAGACTATTTTTTAACCAATGAATTAGAGAATATTAAAAATGAAGTTTGGTAATGTAAATGCATTTGATAGGGGTTGGATAGTTGGTAATTTTGAACCAAGCTTATTTAATTCACAAGACTCAGACATAGGCATATTGAGAATTAAAAAAGGAAATATTTCCGATGGCCACCACCATAAGAAACATGTCGAGTATAATATCATAATTTCAGGAAAAGTTAGGGTTAAAAATAAAATTCTGGTCGATGATGATATTTTTATTTATGAACCTTTAGATGAAAGCCACGTACAATTTTTAGAAGATACTGTATTGCTAGTTATTAAAAACCCATCCACAAAAAATGATAAGTATTATAACAAAATATGAAAATAGCTATGTGTATTGGCGGACTGCCTAGATTTATTAAAGAAAGCCACTCCCTATTTTCTAAATATTTAGTAGGTTTTGAAGACATGGACATATTTGTTCATTCTTGGAGTGAAAGTGAAAACGATAATCCTGAAAATATTGATTTAAAACAGGGTACAACTGGTAATAGTGAAAATAAAACTAGGCTTGAAACAGTAAATATGATATCTGATGTTTATAAACCAACTGGCTATTTATATGAACCACAAAAATGGGATTTATCTCCAAATGGCATTAAAGCTGAAGAGTTTGTTCATTGGAGCATGTTTTATTCCATCTGCAGGGCAAATGAAATAAAAAAACAGTATGAACTAGAAAACAATATATCTTATGATTGTGTAATTAGAACTAGGTTTGATTGTGGACTATTAGAAAAGTTAGATGTTTTAGAACATATTGATAAATTTGAGTGCACAGTCTTAGCTCCTTGGATACATAGGCATGGAACATCAGATGAAAGCTTGATGGATTGGTTTAATTTTTCAAGTTCTGAGGTAATGAATACCCATGCACAAGTTTGGAAGCATATGCCAACATACAAGGATAAAGCTGTACGTATGACGTCAGGAGAAGTCCTTTTAATGCACCACTTGAAATCAAATGATTTAGTTTTTCATAGTGTAGCTGTAAAATGTAAACTTATTAGACTATCCGCCAATGCTGACACGTGGATCAGCTATGATAAATTACCACTATGATTTTACCATGTCAATAAAATTTATTATATTATACATATGAAAAAAATACTAGTAACAGGAGGAACAGGAATGGTTGGTAAACACTTGCAAGAGATTTTACCAGCTGCTACATATATTGGAAGTAATATAGACCTAAGAGATTGGATAACAGTTGAAGCTTTATTTAACAAAATAAAACCTACACATGTTGTACATTTAGCAGGAAGAGTTGGAGGCATACAAGAAAATATTGAAAAACCAGCAGAGTTTTTTGATGATAATCTTTTAATGAATATGCATATACTAAAGGCCAGTCAACTACATGATGTGAAGAAATTTACCGGTATATTAAGTACTTGTGCTTATCCTGATAATGGATCTGGAGGAGCAACATATCCAATGAAAGAAGAAGACTTATTTTTAGGCCCACCATCACCAACTAATTTTAGTTACGGGTACGCAAAAAGATGCCTAGCTGTACAAATAGATGCATACAACTCACAGTATGGAACTGAATATAATTATTTAATTCCTTGCAATCTATATAGCGAGTTGGATAATTTTCATAGTGAAAAGAAAATGCATTTTGTTACTGCATTAATAAAAAAGATTACTGATTCTGAAAATGTATTGAATTTATTAGGAACAGGAAAACCACTAAGACAGTTTATGTATGCTGGTGATCTAGCTAGGGTTATAAAGGAAGTTGTAGAAAAAAACATTATAGAAAGTTTTAATGTTGCACCTGACTATAATTACTCAATAGATCAAATGGCCAACATGGCACTAAACACTCTAAATATTGATCGAGAAATAACATATTCAAAACCAGAATTAGATGGCCAATATAGAAAGGATGTTAGTTCTAAAAAACTACAAAAATTATTAGACAATTTTGAATTTACAACGTTTGAAAGTGGAATTAAAAAAGTCTACAGCACAATAAAAAATATAAATAATAATTAGAATAATATTTTACCATGTCATGGATTTTTATTATATTATACTAAATTATAAACATATGAGAAATAATAATGAATAAAGTAGCATTAATAACGGGTATTAACGGCCAAGATGGTTCATACTTGGTTGAATTTTTATTAGACAAAGGATATGACGTATGGGGAATATTAAAAAGAAATTCAGTAGCAGAAAACCAAACATCTCGAATTCCTGATGCAATATTTAAAAAAATTAACCTGGAATACGCAGACATGACAGACATGTCTTCACTGTTGCGTGTATTAAATATGTGTAAGCCAGATGAAATTTACAATTTAGCAGCACAATCACATGTTAGAATAAGTTTTGACCAACCACTATATACAACAGAGAGTATTGCAATAGGTACATTAAACTTATTAGAAGCTATGCGAATTATTTGTCCAAGCGCCAAACTATATCAGGCAAGCAGTTCTGAAATGTTTGGTAATAATATTGATAAAGATGGATACCAGCGAGAAACAACTCCTCTTAATCCTGTTTCACCGTATGGTTGTGCAAAGGTTTTTGGTTATAATATATGTAGAAATTATAGAAATGCATATGGAATGTTTATATCAAATGGCATATTGTTCAATCATGAGTCTCCTCGTAGAGGAACAAACTTTGTCACAAACAAGGTTGTAAAAGAAGCAGTAAAAATAAAGTTAGGATTATCTAATGAATTAAAGCTAGGAAATCTAGACGCAAGTAGAGATTGGGGTCATGCAAAGGATTACGTAGCAGCCATGTGGCTAATGCTTCAACAAGATGAACCAGACGATTTTGTTTGTTCAACAGGAGAATCACACACAGTTAGAGATTTGGTAAAATACGTGTTTACAAAATTAGAATTAGATTGGAAAAATTATGTAACACAAGATGAGAAGTTCTACAGGTCCGAAGAATTAGAATTTTTAAAAGGAGATTGTTCTAAAGCTAAAACAGTTTTAGGATGGAAACACGAATATACATTTGAAACAATGTTAGATGAAATGATTGAAAATTGGAAACAACAACTAAAAGAGAATAACAATGGTAATAAATAAAATTAAAAAAGCATATAACGAATTCATGCTAAAACGACTAAAAAAGTCAGTATCAACAGGAGTTAGAAAATATATAAATACTAAACATGCAAATAAAACTTGGACACCTGGTGTAGATTGGGTACAGTATTCTGGTCCGTTCTTTGATGGAAATGAATATGGAGCAGCAGTTGATAATTTGATGGATGAATGGTTAATATACGGCCAAAAATGTAGACAATTTGAATTAGAATTTGCAGACCATTTAGGAAAAGAGTATGGTATTCTAACCAATTCTGGTAGCTCTGCAAATCTTCTTATGACTAGTGTACTAAAGTCTAAAAAACTTAAGAAACTTGGAAAAGCAATGAAAAAGTTTCAATTAGAACCTGGTGCAAAGTTTATTACTCCAGTTGTTTGCTTTCCAACAACAATAAACCCGTTAATACAAAACGGATTTGAACCTGTATTTGTTGACGTTACAATGCCTAATCTACATATTGACTTAGATCAAGTAGAAGCTTTATTGAAAAAGGACAAGAAGAAAGAAATTAAAGGTATTATATTTGCACATGTTTTAGGTAATCCTCCTGACATGGACAGAGTTATGGATATAGTTAAAAAATATGATTTAATATTTTTAGAAGATGCTTGTGACGCACTAGGTTCAACATGGAAAGACGAAAAATTAGGTAGTTTTGGTGATATATCTACATGTTCATTTTTTCCAGCACACCATATGTCAATGGGAGAAGGTGGATTCGTTGCAACAAATAATAATCAAATAAGATTAGCACTTGCAGCAATAAGAGATTGGGGAAGAGCTTGTTATTGTAATTCAAATAAACCAGGTAATGTTACAGGAGGAACAGCTTGTGGTATGAGATTTGGAGCATGGTTTCCAGAACAAAAAGATATTATTTTTGACCATAGATATATTTTTGATGAGGTTGGATATAATATAAAGCCATTAGAATTACAAGCAGCTATGGGATTAGAGCAATTAAAAAAGCTAGACTTTATGCATGACAGAAGAAAGCAAAATTTCAAAAGAATGCATGAGATTATGAGCAAGTATGATAAGCATTTAATGCTACCTTCTGCAATGCCTGAAGCTGATGTATCTTGGTTTGGTTTCTTAATTACATTAAAAGATGAGGCTAAAACACACTTCCAAAAAAATGACTTGGTTAATCATTTAGAAGAAGCAAAGATTCAAACAAGAAGTTACTTTACAGGAAACGCCTTATTTCATCCAGCATATGTAGATGAAGCTAAAAAATATAAAGATCCTAGAAATGATTTTCCTAATGCAACAAAATCTACAACTGATACTTTTTTTATGGGTGTATGGCCAGGTATGACTGATGAGCAATTAGATTATATCGAAGAAGTAATGCATAAGTTTATGTGGAAATACTAAATGACAAAATCTATATACATAACGGGCTGCTTAGGATTTATAGGTTCTTATGTGACACGTGCTTGTCTTAAAAAGGGTTGGTACGTTAAAGGAATAGACAAAATAACGTATGCAGCAAGACCTGAATTATTAGATGAATTTAATAACTATTCCAATTTTTCATTTCATAAAGAAGATATTGTAGATTTAAAGTGGATATATGAATGTGACTATATAATTAATACTGCAGCAGAGTCTCATGTAGATAATTCAATAGCAAGTAGTGATGAATTTTTACATTCAAACGTTTTAGGTGTACACAATATATTAGAGCTAATGCGAAGAAAAAAGAAGGAGGAAATGCCAATACTCCTCCACTTCAGTACAGACGAAGTTTATGGCGACGTAGTAGATGGCTATCATTCTGAAACAGACCTATTAAAACCAAGTAATCCTTATTCTGCAACAAAGGCAGCTGCAGATCAATTAGTGTTAGCTTGGAATAGAACATACGATTTGCCATACATTATAGTTAGACCAACTAATAATTATGGAATAGGACAGTATGTCGAAAAGTTAATTCCAAAATCTTGCAAATATCTTAAGTTAGGTAAAAAGATACCTTTACATAATGCAGGAACACCAATAAGAAATTGGCTACATGCAGGAGATACAGCTGCAGCCATAATGGCAATTATAGAATCGGGAACAAAGAATGAAATTTACAATATTTCAGGAGATTATGAACAGGCCAATATAGATACTGTTCAACAAATAATTAGGTTAAGTTTAGACACAAAGAATGGTATGGATTATGATGACTATATTGATTTATCATTTGACAGACAAGGACAAGACGTTAGATATGCAATAGATGATTCAAAATTGAAAACATTAGGCTGGAAACCTGCTAGAATATTTAAGGATGAATTGCCTAAGATTGTAAAATATTATGGAGAGAATTTTGTATGGTAAAAACTAAAAATATATTGGTTACCGGTGGAGCAGGCTTTATTGGTAGTAATCTAATAAAGGAACTAATTACTAGAGGTTATATTGTATCTTCTATAGACAACTATGATAGTGGAAAGGAAAGTAACCACGTAGATGGTTGTATGTATTATAGAGGAGATATCTCTGAAATAGGTGGATCTAATTTTAAGGATTGGATGCTAAAGAATAACAGAACTTTTGATACATGCTTTCACCTCGCAGGCCTAAGTAGAATCCAACCTTCATTTTCTAATCCAAGCGAAACTTTGCGTGTGAACACTATTGGAACTCAACAGGTCTTAGAATTTGCTAGAAAAAATAACACACGGGTTATATATGCAGGATCTTCTTCAAGATGGCATAATCCATATCAATCTCCTTATGCAACTTCAAAGTATTTGGGCGAAGAACTTTGTAAAATGTACAGAAATACATACACATTACATGTTGAAATTGCAAGATTTTATAACGTTTATGGACCAGGAGAGTTAGTAGATGGAGATTGGGCAGCAGTAACAGGTACATGGCGAAGACAGGTTAGGGATGGAGAAATTATCACAATAGTTGGTGATGGTGAACAACGTAGAGATTTTACACACATAGACGATATTATAGATGGCATAATTAGAATTTTGGAATCAGGCAAAAAGCATGAAGATGCATGGGAATTTGGAACTGGTAATAATTACTCTATAAATGAAGTTTATGAAATGTTCAGATCTAGATTTGGAGTAGATAAGGTACATGTGCCTAATCAAGCAGGAAACTATAGAGAAACTTTACGAGAAAATGACGATTCAATAGTTCGATTAGGATACAATCCAACCGATAGGCTAAATGAATATATTAGTGGGCTAGAAAATGAATAAACAGAACAAGTTTAAAATAGTGATACCCTCATATAATAATGAGAAATGGGCATCACAAAACGCTGCAAGTATTATTAACCAAACATATAAAAATTATGACGTCTTATATCTTAATGACGCATCAACAGATAAAACTCTTGAAATTGTACAAGGAATAAAGAAAAGTTATAACCTAGACAATTGGAAAATAATAAACTGGAAAACAAATAAACAGCGAGGTTTCAATGTTAATCCTAATTCTAATCATATAATAGAATTTATGGATAATGATTCTGATATCTTGATGTTTGTTGATGGAGATGACTGGTTAATAGACGAACATGTACTGCAGAAATTAAATGACTATTATAATGAACATAGTCCATGGATGACTTATGGCGGAATGTATTGTTGGCCAAGCAGTGAAAAAGCACATCCACAAAATTCTCAATATAGTGAGTTAACGCACAAAAATAAAGCATATAGGCAAGATGTTTGGAGAGCTAGTCATTTAAGAAGTTTTAAGTGGTTTTTGTATAAAGAAATAAATAGAGAAGATCTTATTTGGAGCAAAACAGGAGAATATTATTACAATGCTGAAGATTTAGCCGTATCCTTCTACTGTATGGAAATGTGCCCTTCAAACAAAATAGGAGTTGTTGACTTTCCAACCTATGCATACAATGAAGATCCAGATATTGTTGCAAGAGGACTAGCCAGACAAGATAAAGACATAGAAAATCCACAAGGACAAGAAGCAGAAATTAGAGCAAAAATACCATATAAAACTTTAGCGCATGATATACCTGAACCCATGTACAGTATAGTTCCTACGCTTGCAGGAGGATTAGGAAACATGATGTTCCAAATTGCTGCAGCTACCGGCCTGTCTACTGAGAAACATAAGGTTGTTAGCAATTTTGCACATGTCGGAACCCAGCACAGATTGCCAACAGCATATGAGAAAAATATATTTAGAAATATTCCAAAACTACAGTCTGACCTTAAAACACAAGTAGTAACGGTTGACAGCTTTACACATCAGCCAGGAGTATTACCCATGTCAGACGTTTTGTTGAATGGATATTACCAATCACCAAAATATTTTGAACATGCTAGAGATTCTATAGTTGAATTATTTTCTCCAACTGAAGAGATAAAAGAATACATATCTAAAAAATATGGAAACTTAAAGGGATTTGTATCAATACATGTTAGACGAGGAGATTATACAAATCTTAGCGAACATCACCATAATTTAGATTTAAAATATTATTTGAATGCGATAGATTATTTTATGGGATATAAATTTATGGTATTTAGTGACGATATAGATTGGTGCAAAGAAAACTTTAACTTTTCATCAGAATCAATATTTGTAGAAGGAGAAGAAGACTATGTTGATTTATACTTAATGAGTAGTTGTGAACACAATATCATTGCAAATTCAACGTTCAGTTGGTGGGCAGCATATTTGAATAAAAATCCAGAGAAAAAGGTTATATATCCAGATAAATGGTTTGGACCAAAAAATAGTCA
>Ga0307488_10002651_pt1 | contig 15075 bp, 13 predicted proteins | sample SB02metaG_FD_202248 | JGI IMG/M metagenome (GOLD analysis project Ga0307488, IMG submission 202248) | Sea-ice brine microbial communities from Beaufort Sea near Barrow, Alaska, United States - SB 0.2 | ecosystem: Environmental > Aquatic > Marine > Coastal | place: USA: Alaska | collected... | reverse complement strand
TTCCGCTGAGTTGTTGGGAAGGAACGTGCGTTCCCGTGGCGCCCCAGCGCGAACAGGGTGGTCCACCTCTAGTCCCATCTCTCGTTCCAGAAACGTGGGGGAAAAACGCATCTCCACTCGGGTTCCGTTTTCCCTGTTCGCCACCAACCGCGCGAACGAGAAATCGACATCAACAGGCTCACCGTCCAGGACCCGTTCCGCGATTTGCCCTATCATCTCCTTCAAAACGTGCGCCACCCCCGCTTTGTGCACTCCGCATCGGTTCGCAATAGACGTCGTGCTGACGCGCGCGTACGATGAAGGCCCGGTGAGGAAGAACCTGCCCCTCTGTTGCGGCACCGCGTCGAACTTCTGGGACAGGACAAACACCGGCGCTCGCGGTTGCACCGTCCCCCCGTTCGCGGTATCAACGCACTTGCCCACCGCGAATGACCCTAGCCCAGGAAGAGACACGCCTTTTTGGTGTTTCAGTTGCGCGAATACGAAGTCGCACAAACCGAGCCAGGCTTGCCGGCACTGCAGCGCGCTGATGCGCATTCGTTTGCAGTAAACGCCCTGCGATGTTTCATCCGTCAACGACGTGACCGTGGTAGCACCGACCGAGGCGTCCATGGGGACCACGGAGCCGCGCATTTTCCAGGGACGTGCGGTCCAGAGACACAGGCGCGACAGCCGTGACCACCGGGGGCGCGGGCGCGGGAATGAGAAGGCAAGGCGCGCCGGGTCAGCTGAGACTTTTCAAATCTGCACGTTGTTAAGTTTTACGGCTATTTTCGATCTTTCGTCGAGTCAATCTCATCATCAGTCCGTGTCCGGTGCGCCAGAGGTCGGGCCGTCCAGCGACGGCGCGCGCGCGATCGATTGAGCCATGGGCACGCGTGTTGGTGACGTTTCCACGCACGGCGGTGTTCCTTTCCCGAACGACGTGCCACAGACGGTGCGTAACAGCCGGTACCGCCCCGGAGTTTGGAGATACAACATCCGGGTGGCGTGCGTGCTTTTGCCCGCGCTTTTGATGTTGGTGTTCAGCGGCGGCTCGGTGCTGGTGGGCGTGGCGCTGACCGGGTTTATGACGACGTACGTGTTCGACCTTCTTGGTGCTCCCGAAGCCGCGTTGGGGACGGTGTGGCTCACCGTGGTTTGTCTGTGTCTCGGCACCGTGATGGGCGGCGACGTGTTTGTTCACCAAAACCGGGGGTCGTTTACGTCGTGTTTTTTACTCCTAACGCACGGCCAGCTTCTATTCACGGTCGGGGTCTGGGCCACGGTGCAGTTCCGGTGGATACAACAAAGCTTTCCAGGCGTAGTGTTTGGTTGTGAGCGGGTGTTAATCGCGGTATGCCCGTTGTTGTTAGGGTCGTGCGTCGGCGGGTTCGCCGGTGTGGAAATATTCGGCGCGAAGCAAGCGCCTTTTTGTTTGTGCTTTTCGCAGGCCATAGGGTTCAAGTACTTCGCGCTGCCCTTGAAATCGTCCTTCATCGCAGTCCCCGGCCGGTCGAAAGGACCTCGTAAAGACGATGACAATGCTTTGAAAGGTCACAACGGCGGTGCTTTGAAAGGGACCGCGCTCTCCGGCGGTCAAAAGCCGGCCTTCCTGATTCTAAGCGACGAAGACGTCGTCGCGCACGCTTTGTGTTTTTTACTGGCGCCCGCCTTGACGTTTTTGGTCTCGCGGCGAAACGTTTTCAAATCGCTCCAAGGTACGTGTTGCGCGTTTTCCAAGCCCCGCCTCCCTGTGTTGCCATACTCGTCCTGCGAAGGGCGTATTACCTCTGCCGAGTGTCCGCCCGTAATTACGTAACACACATTACGCAAGACTGACACTTTGTTTTACCCATCGCAAGCGTCCGGGCTGGGTTTGGTTTTCGAAAACACGTGTGACTTGTTTATTTTGGGGTCGTTCCCGTTGCTTTTCATGTGCGCGCACGTACGTAGTGGCGGGCTGCGGTGGGTCCCAAAGGGGATACTGCCTTCTGACGTGCATCAACAAAGTCGTGAATCGCGTGACACGAACGAACGCGGGGAACACGATTTTGGGTTTCCTGAAAAGAGCCCGAGCGTGTCTTACAACGAAACGGCGGACCAGATAAAAAAACGGCAACGGCGGCTCGTGATCACGGCCGCCACGGGGTTAGCAACAACAGGGTTCGCCTCAGGTGTGCTTGGAAAAGTTCTATGCTCCGGGTTCGACGAGTACGTCAAGCTACCGTCGCCGTACGGGTACGCGTCGGTATTTTTCTGCGCGTACGGCTTTTTGCTGTTCGCAGTTTCGTTCGTCACTCGGGGCGAGCCGTTCGCCGTAACCGCGGGAACCCTCGCAATCGCGATCGTCTCCGGCGTCGCCGCGATCGGCTCGCCGGTCTGGTGCTGGCCCTTCGCCGGAATCTCCGCGGTGGGGTTTTTGCGATTCGTTTCCGTGGAAGGGTTTGGTAACAGTGCAAGTACTTTGCAGACTCCTTCAAAAAAAGAAACGGCTTCAAAAAGATATTTTGGAACGGAGTCAAAAACAAGCGCGTACTGGTGCTTCGTGGTCGGCGCCGTTTTAGTGAGTTACAAGTTCGTTGATGACAATTTTGGTAAGTTGGACGTCACCCTGGATGGGTTACCAATGCGGGACTTAACGCGGTTCTTGTTAGTAAACGTTTCCGCGTGTCTTTTAGCGCCGGGCGTTGCGCTGTTGAGTTTCGCGAATACTTCCGATTCGCAAAAATCTGGAAACTCTGGAAACACGTCTCAAAAAGTAAAAGTAACCCCGAAAGCGTTCGGCGCGCTTCTGTGTCTGCACTCGTTGATGTTCGCCAGGACCGAGCACGTGTTGCACATGTCCCGCCACGACGACGGCACGTCCATGTACCCGCCGTACTTGGTGGTCATCACCACGGTTTTGGGGTTCAAATGCGTCCGCGCGTTGGCCCGGAAAAACGCCATCACGGAAATCACGAGCTGGTTCGCGAAATGCGTTTACGTCGCAAAGGCGTTTACTCTTGTCGTGCCCGGCGAGGACGTTCTCGGGCCGCTGGTGCTGCTGGCGCTCGCGGCGAGTAGTTATTCAGTGGGTGGTGGTGGTGATGCGGTGGGTGTTACCGGTGGTAACACCCCGGGCGGTAACACCGAACACGAAGACAGTCGCTACGCGAGTGACCGCGGTTCGATTCCCGCGGAAGACGCGGCGCGGGTTTTTTTAATAGCCGGAGCGTGTCTGCACGCGCGCTTCGTGTTTTTCGATGCGTTTTTTATGCTGAGTGGCCACCGCCCGAGCGACGCGACTTTGTTCGGGGGGCTACTAGTGCTAGTGGCGTCAGGGTGCATACCCCTGGTGAGTGCACGGTACGTACACAGTGTCGTGATAAAGCGGTTATTGTTAGGGTCTTTCGCGTTGGGCGTGATTTTAGTCACACTGAAACCGCGAATGCCGTGGCACGGCGAGAATGACGGGTTCTGGTACGACGAAATGCACGTTCCCGATTTCGAACCGGACGAAACGGACGTGTACGGCGACCGGGCGGTGGGCGGCGGTAATCAGTCAACTGATTTTGGGAACGCAAAGGAGTGGTGGGCCACCTGGGCCCTGGTGTTCGCGGCGCTGGCGGGTTTGTACTGCGGCACCACGAAAGGCGCGGGTGCCCTTACGGTGGGGAACGGTTCCGCCGGTATCGGTGTTGGTGTTGGAGGTGTCCACATAACCCTTCGCACAGTGTTCGCCACGTCAGGGGGGTTCCTCTTCGGGGCGTATTTGGGTTCCGAAACCTTTCCAGGAGCGAATGGGTCTGGGTTGATTTTGCCGTTACGGCTAGGTACGTATTGGGCCTTTCCCAAATCCCGCCGACTGTTTGCCCATACAAGACTGACACTTTTCTTTAAAAACAAAAGCGTGCGCGTCGTTCGCGTGGTTCCTAAATCACGTAGTGTCACCGGAAACCGCGTCGCGCGTCGCGGGACGCGCGGCGTGGGGGAGCGCGTGCGCGTCGGCTGTTTTTTTGCTGGCCGCGTTTTGGTCGCAAACCGGCGACGGGTACGACGTTCAAGGGCATTTTGACGAGTCGAACACAGCTGGTTCCTCCAACGAACAAAGCGAAGTGACGGATGAGCGGCTTCGGAGGGAAGACGCGCGGGACGGCGTGCTCGGGGTGGTGGTCGTTTTCGCGGCGCAAGCCGCGTTCGTTTTGAAGCTGGCGGCGGGAAAAAAAAGAGGACTCGGGGATGGACGTCCGGCTCGTTACCTGGCGGCTGGTGAGATGAAACAAAAGCTGCGCGCGCGACGGGGAAGTAGTGGCTCGTCCAGTGACGAGTACGAGGACGAGGATGTGGCCGACGGTTCGTCCGGTGGGAACACTGCTGCGTTGGATGCGAATAGTCGCCGACGTCGCCGCGCTCCGGATGACGCGCAGACACAAAAAACCTCCCCATTCGCGCCGTTCTGCGGACGACGACCGGAACACATGCGAGCCTCGGCAAACGCGCTGGCGAGGCGCGCCATGCGACGAAACCGTACGGACTGGGTCCCCGCGCTGGGTAACACGGTCGTGTGCGCGGCTTTCGTTTTCGGCACCGCGTTGTCCCACAAAACCGCGTCAGACCCGGTCGCCGCGGTATTCGCGGTGGCGCCAATCACCCTGATGCTCCACTATGACGGCGTGTTCCTGAACGGCGTGGGCGGCGGCGGCGCGAGAAGATACTCTGCAGGTCTTGCAGTTGTTGCGTCGCAGCTTTTTGTCATGTCCCTCGCCCACGCCCTCGGCGCGAACCAAGGCGACAGTTCGCTTCTCTACGTATCCGCGAAAGACGCGTGGGGGGGAGGCGAGAACAGCGGTGGACGTACTTGGCGATTGGTAGTCACGGACGTGCTCCTCGCACTCGCCCCGGTGCCTTGCGCGTGGCGGTGCGTTGCATACCTCTGGTCGCCCACACGACGGGTCGGTTTCAATGAAACTGCAATCACTGTGCCCCTCAACGCCCTGGTGTTAGTCGCGTCTTCGTGTCGCCCGGCGATGGCGCTGGCGGTGACAAGCGCCGCGGTCGCCGCCGCGCAGCACTTGGCGCAGAGAAACGCCCGGCGAGAGGGAATGAAAGCGCTGTGAGGTGAGTGTGTTTGCCGGCGAAAGGTGGTGACTCTGGGTGTTCGTACACGGTGGTGACTCGAGGTGTTCGTGAAAGGTGGTAACTCGAGGTGTTGTTCGTAAAAGGTGGTCTCAAGGTGTGAGGCGTGGTTGAGTTGCGTGGTCTATCGTGTCGAATTTAGAAAAAGAAAAGCGTGCAGAAATCAAGGTATGATGAGAATAGTCTGTCTCGTTTTAAATCGCTATTGTGCTAAAGTCTACGCGCGCAGCTCGTTTGAGAGCTAAAGAATTATTTGTGTATGTGTTCAGTAACCCTCACATGGCCATCTCCATCTCCATCGCCTGTTCCTCCGCTTCGGACACCGCTTTGCCCATGGCCATGGTTTCCGCCTCGACCGTTTCGTCCACGGCGCCTTCCACGCGGATGGGCTCGGCGACGATCGCGGCTGCGTATTCCGCGGCGGCGGCTACGGGTTCGGCTTCCACGACCGGCGCGGGCGCCACCACGGTGGCGTCGTACGCCGCGAACGCCACAGGCGCCGCGACAGGCACCTCCACCTGCGCGGCGAAGGATTCGTCGTAGTACGTGTTCGTGAAGAGTTCGTCGGATGACTTGTCCGCGAACATCCCAGTCAGGGGGCCGCCCACGAGTTTCTCCACGAGAAGCATCGCGACCAAGCCCACCATCGCGCCTCTTCCGTTGGTCATCTCCGCGGATGTGGTCCACGGGCCGTTCGATTTGCCGAGGCTCGCGGGGTTGGCGTTGTAATCAGCCGCGTTCTGCATGGAGGGCATGAACGACGCGAGGGTGATGAGACCAGACGCGAACGCGATGGCGCCGGTGTGTTCCGCGAACTGCGCGGTGAAGGACTCGCCGGTGCTGAGCTCGGCGCCGAGGCCCGCAACGAACGCGATTTGCGCGATGCGGCCGTTGATGAGCTCGGGGGCCCACCCACCGAAAGACATGGCGCTCATCACGCTGTCCTTCATGGAGGGCTTGGGGGCGGGGACCGGGGTGGCGGGCATCGCTTCGTCCATTGATGCCTTGACCGAAACGCGGGCGCCGCGAACCGTCGCGGTGCGACGGGCGGGCGCGCGGAGCGCGACGGTGCGGGCGAGGGCGGAGGATACGGTCATGGCGGCCATGTTGGAGGTGGTGGAGGTGTGGATGTGCGGTAGGGGGCGTGAGGTGCGCGTCGGAGTGAGGTGAGGCACGGCGGCCGACGCGTTTTACACTGCGAAACTGTCGTAAAAAAGGGACTGCAGGCGCACGTGGCGGCCATAGGGACGCCAACTAAGCGGAGGGGTGACGTGGCCGGCTTACAGACGAGAGACTTTTTTTTTCTTTCTCTCGGACGAACCGTCACGTCCAAAGCTACGACTCCCTTGGCTTGAGCGAGCACACGTCGTGGCGCGCGGCACGCGACACTGACCGAGCGTGATGGGAATGAAGCGGTGCTCCCATGGAAGGGAGAAAAAACAGTGCGCGGAGTGTAACCCGTGTCCCCACGGCAAGCTGAAGAAGGGCTGCGTGAAGTGCGTCGGTTGCCCTCACGGGAAGCTGAAGAAGAACTGCGTGGACTGCAACCCCTGTCCGCACGGTAGGCGGAAAAACATGTGCGCGGCGTGCACCCCCTGCCCTCACGGCAAGGTGAAAAGCGTCTGCGCGGACTGCAGCCCTTGCCCTCACGGGAATGTGAAAAGCAACTGTGCGGACTGCAGCTCCTGCCCCCACGGGAAGGTGAAAAGGAGCTGCGCGAAGTGCACCCCCTGCCCGCACGGGAAGCGGAAAGGCAACTGTGCGGACTGCAATCCCTGCCCGCACGGGAAGGTGAAAAGCAACTGTGCGGACTGCAGCCCCTGCCCTCACGGGAAGCTAGCAAAGCACTGCGCGAAGTGCCGCCCCTGTCCGCACGGCAAGCTGAAATACGCCTGCGCGGCGTGTAAGTCAGCCCGCGCGGAGCGTTCGGTTTCGCCGGAGATCAAACAAGAGCCCGAGATCAAGCTCGAGCCCGAGATCAAGCAAGAGCCGTTCACCATTCGCGGCTACTTCGGGTTCGGCGAGTAAAAAGGTTTCAAATAGACAAACTACTACTGATTCGACGGCGTCTCCGGCGTCGCGACCGCGACTCTACGGGCCGCCTGCGCCTCACGCACCGCACCCGGCACGCACCCGCGTAACATCACGCTGCACCCCTTCTCCTTCACGTCCTTGCACATCACCGCGTGCGTCACTACATTCGCGGCGTACCCCTCCATCACGGTTATCGCGCCCCTTGGTTGTGAGATTTTATGAATCGTGTGCCCCTCGAACTGGCCTTTCGCGCCAAACGACAGCACGCCGTTCGCCCAGAAGCGCACGGACACGATCGGCCGCTTGAACAACAACGACGGGTCGACGTGCACGGAGAGTTTCGCGGCGCGCTTGGCGTAGACGTTCACCACGGCCATCTCTACGAAGGCTTTGTTTTCAACGGCGCCGACGGCCGCGGCTCGGTCCGCGAGCGTCCCGATCCAGCCCGGCATAGGAGGAATGTCTTGGAACAGCCGGGGCGTCTCTCTTTCCTTGGAGCTCTGGTCGGAAACCTCGCCTTTCGGTACGAATTTGTCGTACTCGTACCGGAAGCCAAAGAAAAGCTTGATTCGGTTTTCGTGGACGCTGGCGTGGACGTGCGTTGGCGCCGGACGCTTCGGGTCGCGTTTCTATTTCGCCTCCTCGCGCAGTAGCGCTTTGTCTGTTTTCGACTCGAAACGACAACTGGCCTGGTCACTAAACGCCCCGAGATACTGCGTCACGCCGAAGTATTGGCCGTTGGCCCTGAAACGCCAGGTCCGCTTGGCGACGCCGGGAATTGGCGTCGGCGTATCCACCGGGGCGATGAGCGCGTAGTCCCCGGCCGCCGCGTGCGCGAGCCGAGCCGACGACTTGCTCCACCGCGCGTGGAGCTCGTTTGGCAACCCGTCGCAAGCCGCTTTGGAAAGCCACAAACGCGTGCCTCCCCGAAATCGTACCAACGAAACCAGTTCGTCCGCGCATTGCCACTCGCGTTCGATCGCCTCGGCTTTTTGAAATCGTATCCCCCCCGCTTCGCGGTGTGCCGGCCGTAGCGGGCTTGACCCGCACTCCAGTGCCCCGGACTCGACGTCGCAGCGCTGCCACGTCCACCGGTCGTGAAAGAAGTCGAACTCGTCGCCTGGTGTGTGCCCGGGAGCCACGCACTGAACGTGCCAATCACAGGAACAGACGTGACACTTAATCACCACCGGCGCGCCTCGATCGGGCTCGCCCGGGGATCGTCCGCTGAAGTGCCACTCCGTTTCGCGACAGCCCTAGCACTCGGGGTACTAGGAGTGGGCGCTTTTTTTGGTGGGACGGGCTTGCTTGGGTCGGTTCGCGCGCGCGGTTTGCTTTCGCAAAGGCTTTTGTCGCTTCTAAACGTCCTCGTCATCGTCGTCATCGTCGCTCGGCGTCGCGGCGTCGTCCTTGTCGAGCGTCACTTCAAGCGCGAGTCCGTCGAGCCGGAAGGTTTCGGTGTCGGCGTTCCCCGTGTCCCCGTGACTACCGCGTGTCCGTGTCACACCGGCAAGCTTTGGGACTTGGTAATCAAAGTCCTGGAACAAACACCCGTGGAACACGTCGCCGGTGGGTTCGTAGGTCACAGACTTTTCACAAATCTCCACCAGCGTTTCCACCGTGAATCGCGAACAGCTCAGCCGGAACCCGTACTGAACCCACACATCAGCGCTTTCCTTCACGGACTGAGGCGTGTTTGCCGTCTCGCTTGCGTCAACCAAAACGCCGCGAATCACGACTTTCAGGGTGGAAACCAGCCACTGCTTCCCAAACGAAGTGCGCACGTGTTTGCACGACTGCGTTCGCGAAGTGCCCACGACCACGCTCGGCCGCGTGGTCCGGCCGTTTCCCTCGCCGCTTCCTGTTTGACGAAGCTGAATCATGGTCCACACCTGGCCTAGTTTCGGAACAACCAACGCCGCCGGCCGCCGCGTGTCTTTAGTGTTCGGAATCAAAAGGTCGTCCCTGGGGCGCCACCGCACGCCGTACATTTGGAAATACGCCGACGCGCATTTTCGCGACCTACTTATGATATCCTCTGCAGACGCATCGCACACGGACGCGGGGGGCGAAAATTTTGAATCCCCATACGTTGCCAGCTCCCACCCGCGTCATCGCGTCGCTGCTTCCTTCATTCCAGAACCCCACAACGCGGACGGGCCTTCACTCTGCCACTGCGCGCCGGCGCCCGTGCCTTGCGTGTCGGAGGCGGTGGTTCCCATGCGCCACGCTGGCTCGGTCCTGCCACCTTGCGGGCATTGCGTGCTGAGCATCGCGACGCGCCACCGCGCGGGTCGCCCGTTGACTGAAAGCCGTCTGAGACAAATAAAAGAAAGTGTCAGCCTTGTATGGAAACACAGTCTTGGGATTTGGGAAAGGCCCAACACGTACCTATCGTGCGCGATGAGCATCGCGTACTGCCGCGGTTTCCTTGTTCGCACAGCGCCCAGACGTCACCCGGTTTCCGAAACGCAAGCGCCCGCTCGTGTGTGTTGTCGTCGTCGTTTTCAATCAACGAAGTCGCCGCGTAATTGTCAAACTCGTCCTGTTCCACGGTGTCGAAGTTAAGTAGATCGTCGCCCAGGTCGTCGCTGAAATCGTCGTCTGATTGCGTTGCGTCCAAACAATCGCTCTCGCTGGCACTATCGCCGAGTCCGTCACGCGAACGCCCGTCGAACCCATCATCGGAATCGGACCTCCCGAGACCCGAGTGGGTGGACGTCGTGACACCTGAACGTGATGTCGTTTCCTCCTCCGAGATCCTTCTCCGAGTCCGCTCCGTAACCTGCACGGGGGTGTGCGCAGCATCCGCATCCGCGGCTTCCGACACGACTTGTCGGGATTTACGTTTGTTGGAGTTCCCGGTCAAGTCGCGCTCCTGCCGCATTAGATCGATGGGCTCGTCGCCGATCGAGGATATGGACGAGCACGTGCTCGCGAACGCTTCGATAGAACCATCGCGTACACGTGCCATGTCTTCCCTGCCCCCCTCCAGCGCGGCCAAGGTCTGATGTGAAACAGAATTTACAGGCTAACAATGGCGTTTCCGAGAACAACTCCATATATTTCAGTCATGGAGTGGTCGACAGCAGTCGGGTAGTCTAGGTCGACAGTACTCGGGTAGTCGGGTAGACAGCAGTCATCACACAGTAGTCTGCAGTCACGACATACTGTAGTAGTGCTAAAGAGAAAAAGTAGTACAACTCGTGTCTAATCGTGCCAACTCTACTCCTTCTAATACCTATCACGAAAACGCAAACCCCATGGCGCTTCCAAGGCTCGGCATTTTGGATTTCGCGGGAACCAGCTCCAGTTGCACTAAACTGGGGACGTGCGCCGGTGATATGCACTCCAGGTCCGGGTTTGCGTTTGCGGCTTTTCGAAAAGGACCCGGAACTCCCGGTAGCGGTCCGAATTCCCCACCCTCCGCGTCGGAAAAAGACGCGCCCACCGGTCGCCCCGGCACGGCGATGGACCCGAACACGCAGTCTGGTGTTGGGCAAAGGGGAGTCCTGGGGTCAGTTGATTGTTGAAAGGTGTCGATTGAAAGGTCTGTGCTTGTGTTTTGAAACGTGCGATGCGCGGATGGATTCCCTGCGCCCCGAAACAAAGGAAGGAAGGAACGTTACCTAGCCACCCCGGGGTGTTTCGCCGCGACGCCGCGTACGTGGTCGTGACTCGCACTAACGTCCCGCCGTCGCTCCACCCGGACGACACGTCCGCGAACAACGGAAACGCGGGACGCAGGGCGGTGAACCACAACGCGTCGTCGTCGTCGCCGTCGCCGCCGTCGCGTGTATAGGGTGAATCGCCGCCCCAAATTGTCAGCGCTTGCGGACCGGTGATTGCGGCGGTTAACCCGTTCGAGCCTTGCCGGCGCCCGTCCGCCGACAGCCCCACTGTGGCGCTGGTTTCGCACAACACCAAAACCGAAGACACCACCACTCCTTACGATAGGCAAAACAAAGTGTCAGTGTTGTATGGGCAAACAGTGTGTTGACGGATTTGGAAAAGTATGTACGTACCCGGAACCGCGCGGTTGCCGAAAACGCACGCGTCGTTTCCGGCGAACGGCCCGCCGCGGCCGCCTGTGATTGTGTCCACGAAAAGTGTCAGTCCCGTGTTGGGCGTGTATTGGGCGATGAAGGGACAAACAGTCACCGTAATCGGTCCGAACAGTCACCAGCTGAGAGATAAAACAGTGTGCCTGGATTTGGGAAACGCGCAATACGTACCTCCAGCCGTGCCCGTAGCGACGTCTCCGCCGAGCCCGAGATGTACACCGAACACGCTGACTGTTTCCGGGCCCCAGGCTCGGAGTGGGAACACCGAGGCGACACTCGGTTTGGGCTTGAATTCAAACTGCGCCACCTCAAAATTCGCGCTCGTCACGAATCGCGTCTGAGGTTCCAGAAAAACACGCACGGTCACAAACCCCAACCCGCGTTGCGCGAGTCGCGGCGGTGACACGCAGGAAACGGTTGATGGCCTCGATGACGGTCGCGACCACGTGCCCGCCACGGAAACCGAATCGTCGCCCCCGAACACGCACGTTGGCGGTGTCGTCGGACCTGCGTTTTGGAGCGAACCTCCGGCGACGTTCGCGACGTCGAACGAAGCGCCGCCCGCGACGGACCCGGCCGCCGTTAACAAGAAAGAACTCATCGCGCAGTCGTGGACGAGACCGCCGTCCACGAGCACGCGCGCGCCGTCGTGCCAGCCCGTGTCAGCCAAGAACAGGGATGTGTCGAGCGCGAGGCCTATCGCGAGGCCGGTCGCGAGGCCTGTCGCTGCAGAACTCGAAACTGCAGACCTCGAAACCGCAGACCTCGAAACCGCAGACCTCGAAACCGCGGCACTCGCGGTAAGCGCGGGGGAGACGCAGGCGACGGCGGATCGCGACACCGCGCGTGCGGTGACTGGTCCGATTGGTCCGAAGCGACACGCGATCCGTAACGTGTTGGGCTCGTTGTCGCTGCGTTGCGCGTCGTCGTCGTTACCGATCGCGTCCAGAAAGCTACTTCCGAAAACAGTCACCTCGTTGCCGCCCGCGGCGGATATCGAGGAAGGAAGGGCGGATTGAACAACCGGTCGCGGTCGTACGTGCACGCGCGCGAAACCGTTTGCGTTGGTCAGCCTTATGTCAACATCGCCGCCGCCTTTCGTGACTGGAGGCGAGTCGTCACACCTTAAGAGCGCTTGTGAAATGTGAACCGCCGCTGAAGCCCAAGCCCTTTTTGAGTCGTCCTGGAAAAGACACCACCCTTCCACGTCCCCGAACCTCGCGCCGACCAGCACGAAAGGGACGCCGCCCGAAACGACTTTGGCGAGCGCGCGCTTTACCGTGCCGGAATACTTTCCGGCTTTTGATGAATCTTTTGAATCGTCCTTCGAATCGTGTTTCGAATCCACGGAATCGATACCACCCGCCCACAACCCCCCGGGTCGGCCGTTCGCGGAGACTTTCGCCGCGTTTACGGAAAATTGAATCACCGGACTCAACAACGCGTTACCCGGTTGCGAGATATCGGTCAGAAACCGCACGGGCGCGTTTCGCGTGCCTGATTGTAAAAGAAAAGTGTCAGTCTCGTATGGGCAATCGCAGAGGCGGAATGTGGTGATTGGGAAATACGTACCCGCAAACGCGGGCGCCACGCAACTCACGGAGGTCGGTGAGACCCTTCTCGGTGTGAGCGGTCCGACCGTGCCGATCCAGATTTTTGAACCCGCGACCAACGACAACGACTCGCTTCCAAAGTTGTTTCTTGATAGCTCCAGTGTCACAACAGGCGACTGCAGCCAATCCGCGCTCGTCGGGGTCACCGAGATGATTCGCACGGAATTCACCATCGCGAAGGATATCCCGGAAGGGACGTGAGAAGGGACGTGTTCGGTACCGATATCCGTACCGGTACCAGTACTGGTACCAGTACTAACAGTACGAACAGTACTACCAGTACTACCAGTACCACCAGTACCGGTACCTTCCAGAGAACCTTCTACAACCACGCTCAACGTGCCGTGCGAATCCCCCGGCTTTCCCGGAACCCCGAAAGTTTCGCACGCAACAAGCGACGCGGAAATGACGCGCGCCGCGGTTACCGTCGAACCCGACGCTTCGTCCCTCCACAAGCACTGTAAGTTGTTTGGCCCTCCAAAGTGTTTACCAACCACCCAGACCAACCCGCCGCCTGAGTTGTCCACCAAGTCGGGCGTCGCGTATTGGCAGGCGGGGTGGTCGAGTTGGGGCGCGACTACGTTGGGGTACTCCGTTTGTTTTCCGTTGTCCTCGTTCCGCGTCGCGACATCAAACGACGCCGGCGAAACCGTCAGTTCAACAAATCCCTCTGTGCCGTCCACGGCGACGCGAACCGTGGCCGGCGCAAGACTCGGGGCGAAACACTCCACGCCGGCTGCGCTTTCAGAAGTGACTCGTCCTTTCACTGCGATTTGCCCAAAACGACAAACCGGCTGCGTCGTGGGTAACGCCCCGAAAGACCCGGTTAACGTTAGTAGTCCGCCAAACTCGGAAGGGACGGATTTCGGGAAACCGCTCACGACAACCGCGCCGCTGCCTGTGCGATACACCTTCTCCGTGGAAGGCGGTTCACTCTCGATCGTGCCGGAAACCCTCAACCCTAAACTAAACCCAAAACCCGTCTCACTCTCCGCCGCCGCCTGAGCGTCGTACGCGCGCGCCGCGTCGGGCGCGCGCGCGTACCTCGCGGGATCCGTCTCGGTGACAGTTACCATCAGCGAATCCCGGCCAGCTCCCGCTCCCGCTGCGAAGAAACCGGCGTTGGCGTCTGGATCCGGACCGTACATCGCGACGCCCCGGGGCGAATTTACAAAACGTGGAGAAGGCGCCATCGCCGGCGATACGCAAATCAGCGCGTCGCTCGTACGCGTTCGCCCCGCCACGGGGCCGATAGTTCCGAAGCGACACGTAGCTGCTAAACTTGACACCGGGAACTCCGTGCCGAAAAGAGCGGTTTCCACTCCGCCTTCCGAAATCAAAACGTTCGGAGAGACGCGGGTGACTTTCCCGGTATTTCCCCACGGCGCGAAGCTCGCGTCGCCCGCCGAACTCCATTTTATTTCGTTGGAATTTTTTGAGGGCCGTTCCATTCCGTGCCACCCGTCTGCGCTCGGCACGCCGACCTCCACCGTGGTCACCCCCCGGGGCCGTCCGGTTGGCACCGCAGGCCGCTCGCACGCCACGAGCGCGGATGAAACGGAAACGCCGGCCACCGCGAGTGCGCGGTGGTTTCTGTTTTGGCGCGATTTGTCCGCTCCGTCTTTTTGCAAACCGCCGAAACCGCCAAACCGAAACAAACAAAACACGACCGACCCGGGACCAGGGCTGGTTTTTGGGGACACGAAATCGAACCCACTGATCCAAATCGGGGCGTTGCCCTCACCAGGGCCTCGGTTGGGTAAGATGGTGCGTGGTACAGGGAAGGGCTGGGAGGCGGACCCCGTTTCGTCGATGGCCGACGCCGCCGCCGCGAGAAACGAGGAGTTTTTACTCGTCGCCGTTGAAGTATTTCTTTCCCTTCGCCAAAGAAATATTTCTTCCCCATTCGCCGAAGAAATGGTACCGTGTTCACCCGCAACCCTGTGGTACGCCGTGACCGCCAATCCAGGGACGTTCCCGTCGTTGATGACGTGTTGCGCATGGCCGCTCTTTTTCCGCAGATCATCCAAGCTATTTGCCGCCAGGGAAACGACCACCCGCCCGGGTAACGCCGCCGGCGCCGCGCACAAAACGAGCGCCGACGAGACTATTTCAATTTCCGAAAACGCGACGCGTTCCGACACCGCGGCGTGTGTCCATACGCACGCACCGCAGTTGTGCAGATGCGCGCCCTGAATGGCAAGGATGGACCCTCCATCAGCGTCGAAGGAAATTGGTTGAATTTGTTTCAAAAGCGGAACCGCGAC
>Ga0307488_10002650_pt1 | contig 15078 bp, 19 predicted proteins | sample SB02metaG_FD_202248 | JGI IMG/M metagenome (GOLD analysis project Ga0307488, IMG submission 202248) | Sea-ice brine microbial communities from Beaufort Sea near Barrow, Alaska, United States - SB 0.2 | ecosystem: Environmental > Aquatic > Marine > Coastal | place: USA: Alaska | collected... | reverse complement strand
ACGTAAGCAAGTTCCGTAAGGACTTGACTAAAAGTATCTCAGGCATGAGTACAGGATTTAACGATCCTACTGATTGGATCAGTACAGGATCATATGCACTAAACTATCTTATCTCAGGAGACTTTCATAAAGGTGTTCCACTAGGTAAGGTTACTGTGTTTGCAGGTGAATCAGGAGCAGGTAAGAGTTATTTCTGCGCTGGCAACATTGTAAAACACGCACAGGATCAAGACATCTTTGTAGTACTAATTGACACAGAGAATGCACTTGACGAGAGCTGGTTGCAGGCATTGCAAGTAGACACAAGCCCAGAAAAGTTACTCAAACTCAATATGAGTATGATTGACGATGTGGCAAAAACTATCTCAACATTTGTTAACGACTATCGTGCAATGGACGAAGAAGACCGTCCTAAAGTATTGTTTGTAGTTGATTCATTGGGTATGTTGCTAACACCTACTGACGTTGATCAGTTTAACAAGGGTGATATGAAAGGTGATATGGGTCGTAAGCCTAAGGCATTGACTTCACTTGTTCGTAACACAGTTAACATGATTGGCTCATTAAACGTTGGACTAGTATGTACTAACCACACATATGCATCGCAAGATATGTTTGACCCAGATGATAAAATTAGTGGCGGCGCAGGCTTTATCTATGCATCAAGTATTGTTGTTGCAATGAAGAAGATGAAGTTAAAAGAAGATCTAGACGGCAATAAGATCTCAGAAGTTATGGGTATACGTGCTGGTTGTAAAGTAATGAAGACTCGTTATGCAAAGCCTTTTGAAGGTGTGCAAGTGAAGATTCCTTATGAGACTGGTATGAATCCGTACAGTGGTCTAGTTGAATTGTTTGAGAAGAAGAACTTGTTAGTTAAGCAAGGCAATCGACTCAAGTACATTGACTTAAATGGTGAAGAACATCTTGACTATCGCAAGCAATGGTTAGGTCCTAAGCTAGACACTATTATGGCAGAGTACGATGAAAAGATGAAGCCGTCAGTAGTTGTTGATGATGTCATGGAAGATGCAACCGAAGAGCAAATTGAGGAAGCAACTACTAATGAATGATGAACAGATCGTAGAGGTATGGGTTATTTTTAAAGAGTACCTAGATAAGAAGCATATTGAAATGGCCGCAGAGCGTTATGTTGATATGTTAGCCGACTATGGTACTGGCGAAGAAGTGCTAAGAGAGTGCTTCGGTAGCTGTAACGTTTTAGATCATGCAATTAATTATTATCTAGAACTTGATACCGAAGACTCACACGATGATGAAGACGACTTAGGTTGGGAAGAATAAATGGGTTGGTATAGCGAAGTAAGTAGAGACATCAGTAAGATACCTGATGCTGTTGCATTTTTTGAAAAAGAACTGCATGAAGCACGATTAGAGGTTAAGCTATCTGGTAACGTAGAGCGCTCTGCTTCGGCTATGCCAGGTATTGTTGAACATCGCTTCCACCAGTTACAAGAAGTAGAAGCGATCCTGCACTATTTAAATATTGAGCTACGTAGGTTGCGTAGCTCATTTTTTAAGAAATATCTTGAAAACTATCAAAGGGCATTGTCAAGTCGTGACGTTGAAAAATACGTAGACGGTGAAACAGATGTAGTTGATATGGAAAAGATTATTAATGAATTTGCGTTAATGCGTAACAAATGGCTAGCAGTCTTAAAAGGTCTCGATCAGAAGCAATGGCAGATAACTAATATTGTAAAACTAAGAGTAGCCGGAATGGAGGATGCATCAGTATAATGAAATACACATTTGTAACAAGTCTTAACAACGAATATTGGAATTCGACATCAAAAGTAAATGTACAAAGTTGGGCAGAACATCTACCTGACAACGTAGACATTGTAGTATACAGTGAAGATAATATTGATGTCGGAGCAGTACACCCACGAATAATTTATAAAGAGTTATATAACGCATCACCAGATTTAGTTGCGTTTAAAGAAAAGCACAAGGACAATCCGCATTACAATGGTCACATTGGCATGAAGCAAGAAGGTGGCACTAAAGCATTTAAGTGGCGTGGTATTAAGTTTGCTCATAAAACATTTGCAATATTTGCAGAAGCTAAAGTGCAACAAGACAATTGGCTAGTGTGGCTAGATGCCGATGTATTAATGCACACTCCCATGACACAGAAATTTTTAGATAAACTTTTTCCGGATCATAAAGCAATTACATACTTAGGTCGCCCGGGTGAGTACGACGAGTGCGGGTTAGTAGGTTATAATCTTAGCAACCCGATTGCTAGAGAATTTATTAACAATTTTGAAAATCAATATTTAACTGGATTGGATCACTTGCGTGAAACACATGACAGTTGGGTGTTCTTTCAGTTACGATTGTCGTATGAAGACCAAGAACCATTTTTAGATTTAAATCCAAATCCTATTAATGCTAAAAGTCCTTTTAACAACAGTGGCATAAATCAAGTTATGGTACATACTAAGGGCAATGCTAAAGAACGTATTCAACAAAAGTTTCTAAAACGATTTGCATTAGAAGCCGCCAGAGAAGACCGTAAGAAATTAATGGGAGATATGTTAGCAGAAACAATTCCAATAGCCGACGCTACTCGTAACCATACAGCGTCAACCAATGGAGATACACATGACTGAACTAGCAGACCATTTAGGCGGACATGCTAATAAAACACATCTTGATGTTGGCGCACTAACTTGGCTTAAACAAGAATTTAATGCAACTACATACTTAGATATCGGTTGCGGCCCTGGCGGAATGGTAGCCCTTGCAGGTACTATGGGCCTTGATGCAACTGGAGTTGACGGTGATCATACATTAGTTAGACCTAATAAAAATACATTTTTACTGCACGACTTTGCAACTGGGCCAATTAAATTAGACAAGCAATATGATTTAGGATGGAGTGTAGAGTTTGTTGAGCATGTAAACGAAGAATTTATTCCAAACTATATTACTGCCTTCCAATCATGTAAAGTAATTGTAATGACATATGCTCCACCAGGATGGCCCGGTCACCATCATGTTAACTTACAAGAAGAAGACTACTGGATTGCTAAAATGGCAGAATACGGATTAATACATAGTGCTGAATTAACAACTACACTACGTGAAGTATCTACAATGAACTATCCTAAGAAAGCTAAAAAAGCATTTGTACGTAACAGAGGCTTAGTGTTTATTAATGACAATTAAAGTTGTTGCAATTAAAGAATTGCTTTGGTCGTGGCATCCAATTCCTTCAAGTTGGATCGTAGTACCTGCATCAGACTTAGATACTATTAATAGTGCAGACGTACTTGTGCAAGCAAATATTAAACAAAATAAGAAAGAAAGAAAGCTAGGTAAGTTTTATAACATTATAGAAGATAGTAATAAGCCTTGGATATGTGTTGAGAGTGCTGTGTTTAGACGTAACATGCCACATCCTGATCCTGGCAAGCCTGGCAAGTCTTATCATAGATTCAGTTGGTATAGTTATTTTAGAGACGAAGGATATTATAACAATCTTAATTGTCCTGACGATAGATGGAAGCAAGTAAAAGCTGATCAACAACTTGAAGTTAAAGATTGGCGCACAAAGGGCGAGTATGTATTATTAACATTACAACGTCCGGGCGATAGTAGCTTAAAAAATCTATTAACAAAGCATGGTTCGTACAAAGGGTTTTTAGAGTTTACTATAAACGAAATTAAGAAACATACTGATAGAAAAATATTAGTAAGGCCGCATCCTAGTAGAAGAAACGACCAATTAAAAATGCTTGCTGACCTAAACTTACCTGGAATTGAAATAAGCAACAACGTATCAGCTGAAGGATTTTTATCTGGAGCAACTGCATTACAAGCCGACTTTGATAGAGCATGGGCTGTTGTAGGATTTAATAGTAACGCACTTACTGAAAGCATTATGGAAGGAATACCTACATTTAGTATGTGTCCTAGTAGCATGGCTTGGGATTGCAGTAACAAAGACTTATCTACTATTGAATCTCCATTAACGTTTGATAGACAGCAATGGTTAAACAACTTATCGTACTGCCAATGGCGCGAAGATGAATGTATTGCAGGGTTACCTTGGGAACATTTAAAACCATTGTATCCAAATCTATTACAGGACCATTAAGTGCTAGTATAAGTATTAGCATGAATGTAGTATTAGTCACAGGTGGATTTGACCCACTACACAGCGGGCATATTGCCTATTTTAAAGAAGCAAAGAAATTAGGCGATCGATTAATCGTTGGCCTAAATTCAGACGAATGGCTTGAGCGTAAAAAGGGCAGGGCATTTATGCCTTGGAATGAACGCCTATGCATTGTAAACAACTTACAAATGGTAGACGAAGTTTTTACATTTATGGACGATGATGATTCTGCTATAAATTTTATAAAACAAGTTAAAGCACACTATCCCAACGATAAAATAATATTTGCCAATGGCGGGGACCGAACATCTGAAAACATCCCTGAGATGGCAGTTGAAGGTGTAGAGTTTGTATTTGGTGTCGGTGGAGAAAACAAAGCTAACAGTTCGAGCTGGATACTAGAAGAGTGGAAAGCGCCTAAGACTGAAAGAGTATGGGGATATTATAGAGTGATACACGAATATGATAAACACACTAAAGTGAAAGAACTTATAGTTGCACCCGGAAAGATCCTAAGTATGCAACGTCATGCAAACCGTGCCGAGCATTGGTTTATTGCAGAAGGTACTGCAACAGTGTATACGTTGGATGCTAGTACAGATGTAGATATCTACGGCACTTTCCAACAACACCAGTCATTGCACATACCATTAGGCATGTGGCATCAATTAGCAAACGAAACTAATGTTCCATTAAAATTAGTTGAAATACAATACGGTACTAACTGCATTGAAGAAGATATAGAAAGAAAAGATACATGAAAGTATTTGTAGGTTATGACACACGAGAAGACATTGCATATCAAGTATGCAAGCACAGTCTTGAATCTCGTAGTAAAGACGTAGAAGTAAAACCCTTAATACAATCTAAACTTAGAGAGGCAGGATGGTATACTCGTCCTGTAGATAAACTTGCAAGTACAGAGTTTACGTTTACTCGCTTCCTTATACCTGAACTTACTAACTTTAGTGGATGGGCATTGTTTTGTGACAGTGACATTATCTTTTTAGATGACGTTAAAGAATTGTTTGATCAAGCAGATGACAAGTATGCAGTAATGTGTGTTAAGCACGACTATGCACCTAAAGAAGGTATTAAGATGGATGGGCAAACACAAACAGTTTATCCACGTAAGAACTGGTCAAGTGTAATGTTGTTTAATTGTGCGCATCCTAGTAATGCAAAATTAAATATGGACCTAGTTAACGAACCAGAAATTAACGGAGCATACTTACATCGCTTTAGTTGGTTAACTGACGAAGAGATTGGAGATTTAAGTTACGAATGGAATTTCTTAGTTGGTCATTACAAAGACGGAAGCCCAAAGGCTTTACACTATACAGAAGGCGGTCCGTGGTTTGAAAACTACAGGAACTGCGAATTCCATACGGAATGGAAACAAGAACTACAGGATATGATGAATGACTCAAATAAATAGCAGTTCGGTAATACCACCACAACTTGCAATAGATCCAGACGATGGTATAATTAAGGCCTGGCAAGAAGGTACTGATGCAAAGTATGTTACTAGTTATAAAGAGTTAAAAAATCATTCATTGGATTTGCCAGTTGCTATTAGAAGTATGGCTAGTAGAAAAGCTGTTAGAGAATGCGAAGCAACCGGAAGAGACTTTTACTATATTGATACTGGATACATAGGCAATAGACAAAAGCGTAAAATATATCACAGAGTAGTTAAAAATGGTATGCAACATAGTAACTTTACAGACGTGCCTGATGATAGATGGCGCACGTATGTTGAGTCAACTCCTGGATTACAATACTTAACATTTCCTGGTTGGAAGAAAGATGGCGGGCCTATATTATTAGTAACGCCTAGTGATAAGCCTTGTAAGTTTTATGGTATAAATAGACAGGAGTGGTTAGACACTACAATAGCAACAATTAAAAAACATACTAGACGGCCTATAATTATTAGAGATAAAGGGTTAAGAAGAGAGCGGATTGGTAACGGATCAATATACAATCAACTTGATGACGATAATATTTTCGCAGTTGTTACATATAATAGTATAGCGGCAACTGAAGCCATAGGGTATGGCGTGCCTGCATTTGTTAGTGCGCCGAACATTGCTGATATGCTTTGTGAAAAAGACCTAACCAAGATAGAAACGCCGTTGTATTCAGACACATCTTTAGTTGAGAAGTGGCAACATTGGGTTGCATACTGTCAATATACTACAAATGAAATGGCTACCGGCACTGCCTATCGTTTAATAGAGAAGTATAACTTATCATGATAACTGTAGCATCGTACTTAATGGGAATACCTCCAGGCAATAGAAATCTAGAGAAGCCTGCAATCATTAACAACTTCATTGAAGGTGTTAACAAAGTAGGAGACAAGGGAGCAGTTGTTACCGGATGGCATCCTATGAATACTGATGTTGCTGTTTTACAAGGGTTTGTACATGCAGATAGTAAGCAAACTAAACACTTGTTGCTACGTAAAGCAGTGTACGATAACCAAATTAAAAGAGGCAAACGTTGCTTAATTGTTGATGCAAATTTATTTTTGTATGCAGATAGAACAAATGCTAAAGGCTATTTGAGATATAGTTACGATGGCATATTCCCTACAACAGGAGAGTACTGTTACGACAATCCAAATCCTGCACGTTGGGATAAGCTAAAAGCAGACATGAATATACAAGTTAAGGATTGGAGACTTAACAACGGTAAGGATATATTAGTATGTTGTCAGCGTGACGGCGGGTGGAGCATGGACGGACAAGGTGTTGTTAAATGGCTTGTACACACTATAGGACAAATACGTGCGCACAGCGATCGTACTATAGTAATACGATTTCATCCAGGTGATAAAAAGATTGGCGGTCACATTAAAATGTTAGCCGGTTACCGAATTCCAAAAGTAAGAATTAGTTATACTGATAGTATAATGGAAGACTTTGCAACAGCGTATGCAGTAGTTAACTATAATAGCAGTCCGGCAGTAGCAAGTGCTATTGAAGGAATACCAACATTTGTACTTGATCCAACTAGAAGTCAAGCTAGTGATGTTACGCATCACTCATTAGCTGATATAGAGAATCCAAAAGAATTTGATAGAGAACGCTGGTTACAAAAACTAGCACAGTGTCATTGGACACTTGACGAACTTAAAACAGGTGAAGCTTGGCAGCACCTAAAACAATATGTATAAAGGAACAGACATGCAAATTACAGCAGTTACAACATTTCATTACGAAGGCTTAATGGTTTATGGACAAAGATTTTTAGATAGCTGGGCTAAAAATGTAGACCCGTCAATTAAATTGTTAGTGTATGCAGAAGACTGTAATCCTATTGTAAATTCAGATAACATTATTGTATTAGATGCTAAAACAGCACTACCTAAGTTAAATGCATTTAAGTCAAGATGGGGCGCTGTTCCTAAAGCAAACGGAACGCCACCGCAAGAAATTATTGATAAACGACCACGTGATCATCATAAAGCATTCAAGTGGGATGCTGTAAGGTTTGCTAATAAAGTATATGCTGTATTTGATGCATGCGAAAGATCTGAGGATTGGGTAGTATGGATTGATGCAGATACATACGTACATAGTCCCTGGAGTAGAGAAGACTTTGAACGACAGTTGCCCAACGAAAGTTGGATGACATTTGTAGGCAGAGGCACTGGATCACAAACTTGGCCAGAGTGCGGCTTTTACGGAATGAATCTAAACACTGCTAAGTGTAAAGAGTTTCTTGTAGAGTTTGAACGCATGTATGTAGATGCAGACAACGGTATCTTTACATTAGATGAATGGCATGACAGTTATGTGTTTGGTAAAATATTAAACAAGATGCGTTTTGAAGATGCACATGTGTTTGATTACAGCGCAGGCATTTATGTCAAGACAGCAAAGACTGGCGGTGGAGGACATCCTCTTATTAACACAGAACTAGGTCGATGGATTGATCATATGAAAGGCGGGCGCAAACAGAAACGCAAGAGTCAACTAAAAGACTTAATGAATGCTAGACCTGAAGCGTACTGGAATGAAGTTTAGTCTTTGGACAGAATATGGCGCACTTAATAGCAAGCCTGTGTTTACTGCTTTTGCAAACAGCCTTATGGATAACGGTCATACTGTTATCTATAATGATGATAGCGCCGATATTAATGTTATTTGGAGTGTACTATTTAATGGCCGGATGGCAAGAAATAAAGCAGTATGGGACCAAAAGAAACCAACTATAGTATTAGAAGTCGGTGGCATTAAACGAGGCACAACATGGAAGGTGGGACTAAATGGAATTAACAGAGATGCTTACTTTGGGCCTAATAGCAATGACGATGCTCGCGTATTATCACTGGGGCTAACATTACAGCCTTGGAGAACCAACAGCGATTTTATTCTAATATGCGGACAACACGATAAGAGTTTACAATGGCAAGGTATGCCTAGTATGAGCCAATGGCTATTAGACACTATCGATACTATTCGAACACACAGTGAACGCCCTATACTATTCCGACCACATCCTAGATGCCCGTTACCAACTATTGAAAACGAATTTAAAAATGTTTATAGACAACAACCAGTACAACTGCCAAACAGTTACGATGACTTTGACATGGGATTTGACAACGTACACGCTACTATAAGCTACTCTAGCAACCCGGGTGTGCATAGTATCATTAACGGCATTCCAGCGTTTGTAGGCACCAGCTCGTTAGCGTATGACGTTGCTAACGACATAGACTTCATGCACGATATAGAAGATCCATTTATGCCAGATAGAACACAATGGCTTAACGATTACGCACATACAGAATATACACTTGAAGAAATATCACAAGGACTTCCGCTTAACCTCTTGACTTCTAAGCTATAATACGTTATAATAGTTGTATGAGTATAAAAACAATTGAAGACTGCCTTGAGGCACTAGTGGGTTTAGTAGACATTACTGACGTACCGTTTAAGGTACAATCTGAAGATTACACTATCTTGTCTAGCATTGCTAGACAAGTGTTCAACGGAACAGCATTTACTGACAGACAATATAATGTAGTTAAACTTAAATTAACTACATCGTATTCTGACCAGTTCGCTTCTATTGATAATTTTTATATTGCATTAGATACATTACGGATGCCTCTACGTCAGATTGACAGGAGTCATTGGGTTAAAGTTGTAGAACACAACGGCAAACAATGTATCGGTATTAGGTTTCCATTTAGTAAGAAGTATATTGGCTTAATGGAAAAGTTAGCTTGGAAACACAAGAAACATTACTCACACGATAAAGGCACACACTTACATCACTTTGAATTGAACGAAGTAACGATACACGATGTCGTTAAGGATGTAAAAGAGCGGGGAACTTTTTTAATTGAACCTCAATTATTAGAAGCCTTTGAAAAGATTGCGGTTATAGTTAACAGTCCGCAAGACTACATTCCGGGAGTATACAATGTGGAACTAAAGAATTTACCAAGTAGGACAATAGACTATATTATTTCAGACATAGGAGATCCTAAAGATACTCCGTTATATAAGTTTAAAGATAGAGGGTTACAGTACGGATTAGAATATTTTGATCAACCTGAATTAGACAATTCAATAAATGTATTATCTCCACTTACACAAAAGATGATACGAAGAACAGCTAACATTGTTTTTGTAAACAGCAACACTTGGTCATTAAATGCAGTGTATGCAGGTCTATTAGAATTGAATAGATTTCCATTGTTAGTAGTATTATCAGCAAACGATGAGGAAATATTAAATCAATTAATTAGTACACACTCAGCAGTGCAAGGCTTTATTAACAATTCAGAAATATCAGTCATGTTTAGAGTAGATAATAATGCAGACAGTAATCATCCATTTAACAAATACGTTAAAAATAATGGTATTAATAATAAGGTTGACAAAACCACTAAGATAGTGTATATTAATAATACAAAGTATCCAAAACCTGTATTAACATCAGACTGGAATAATAGTACTACTCTGTATATGGGTAGTACTAGGAACTCTAGAGTTGACTGTGTGGCATCTGCAAAAGATTTAGTTATTCATTATGACACAGATGTTACTCCGATGGCTAAGGGCTTTAACGTAAACATAGAGAAACTTTAATGGCAACATGTAAACTAATTATACAAGACGAAGTAAACATTAAGTTAGAAGGTCTAGACGTTGACATGCGGCGCAAGCTATCTCAGGCACTCAAGTTTGAAGTGCCGTATGCAAAGTATATGCCGCAGTACAAGCTAGGACGCTGGGATGGCAAAGTTGCTTTCTTTGGTTTAGGCGGCAGTGGTTATGTTAATCACTTAGGAACTATTCAAAAAGTATTACAAAAGTACAATGTAGAAATTACAGCAATTGAAGACAATCGTAATCTAATTGATTTAAAGTTTACTCCAGTCACAGAACGCTATTGGGCAGACCAAGGTGTATGTTGGCCTGAAGGACATCCTGTAGCAGGCACAGAAATTATCTTGCGTGATTATCAAGTAGAAGCAGTTAATAACTTTCTTAACAATCCACAGAGCTTGCAACAGATTGCTACTGGTGCAGGTAAAACAATTACTACAGCAACATTATCACACATAACTGAGCCTTACGGTCGTAGTCTAGTTATTGTTCCTAACAAGTCGTTAGTAGAACAAACAGAAGAAGACTATATTAACTGTGGGCTCGATGTTGGGGTGTACTTCGGCGATAGGAAGATGCTAGGCTGTACACATACTATCTGTACATGGCAGTCATTAAACATTTTAGATAAGAAAACAAAAGACGGAACAGCAAAGCTGAGTCTTACAGAGTTTCTTAGCGGTGTAAGCACAATTATTATCGACGAAGTACACCAAGCAAAAGCTGAAGTACTTAAAAACTTACTTACACAAAACTTACGCAATGCTCCAATACGTTGGGGACTAACTGGCACAATACCTAAAGAAGCGTTTGAGTTTGAAAGTATACATGCAAGTTTGGGTCCAGTAATTGGAAATATTACTGCAAAAGAATTACAAGACAAGGGCGTACTATCAGCATGTCACGTAAATGTATGTCAGCTAATTGACACCGTAGCACATTCTGATTACCAGGCAGAGCTAAAGTACTTGACATCAGATGAAACCCGATTAGCTTACATTGCTAAGATGTTAACACAAGTATCACAAACAGGCAACACGCTGATACTAGTAGATAGAATTAGTGCAGGGCAAACACTTGCAGAACTAATGCCAGGCAGTACCTTTGTTAGCGGAAGTGTAAAAGTAAAAGATAGAAAAGAAACTTACGATACAATCAAGGAAGGCACTAATGAAGTTATTATTGCAACATACGGTGTAGCGGCAGTTGGCCTTAACATTCCTCGTATCTTCAACTTAGTGTTACTTGAGCCAGGCAAGTCTTTCGTAAGAGTAATACAATCAATCGGACGTGGCGTTCGTAAGGCAAAAGATAAAGACTTCGTACAAATTTGGGACTTGACATCAACATGCAAGTACGCGAAGCGACACTTAACTCAACGTAAGAAATTTTACAAAGAGGCCGAGTATCCATTTACAATAGAAAAAATCGACTGGAATTAATATATGAGAATACTTACATTAGAAAATGAATGCTTTTTGCTTAACAACCTCCCAGATACAATTGAAGACGATATCCGGTTTAGTGTATTAGACAATAGTGACCCTAAAAATCCTGATTTCTTTTTTGTGCCTTTGATCTTTTTAGAATCATTTAGCGCACCAGCAATGGTGTTAGAAATAGGCGGGCATGAAATAACTATGCCAGTAGACTGGAGCATTGCTGTAGGCTGTTCCGAAAGTGGCAATGACTTGGAAGTATTACCGCTAACTAGTATTAACGATAGAGGCTTTGAAGCATTTTTGTTTAACCCTTTGTCAAGTTTTAAAGCAGACTTTGCAACAGTTAATATTGTAAACTTTTATACAGATGTAAAATGGTACTTTCCAAAGATGAAGAACGGCCAATTATTAACTGTTCCAATAACAGACGGACCAAAACCATTATCAGCATTCTTTGTTAAAGACATTAGCAGACAGTGTGAAGTAATTGAATACGCAGAATTAATGTAAAGGAGAGATATGATGGGAATTAAAGCAGGAAAAGTATGGGGAGCCACAGAGCTGATCCATGCAAACGGAGCATTAGAGTTTCACCGCATTAACTTTAATGCAGGATTCAAATGCAGTGAACACGCACATGAATTTAAATGGAATGGATTTTTTGTTGAATCGGGCAAGATGATTGTTCGCGTTTGGCAAGATGACCAAGGACTAGTTGATGAAACTATTCTTGAAGCCGGAGACTTTACACAAGTTAAGCCAGGCAAGATTCACCAGTTTGAAGGTTTAGAAGACGGTGTCGCTTTTGAATTGTACTGGGCTGAGTTTAACCACGATGATATTGTTCGTCGTACTAGCGGCACCAAAATAAAATAAAAGGAGAAATGCATATGTTAAATTGGATTAAAGGTATGTTTGGATGGAGTGTGATTGACGAAGTAGAAGAACGTCCAGTAGCTGATCCTCCAATGGATGAATCTAAACTTCATACAGAGAAAGCAGTTAAGAAAGCAACAACTAAGAAAGTTGTAGCTAAAGCTGTAGCTAAGAACAAGACTACTGCTAAAGCTGTAGCTAATAAGAAAGTTGTAAAGGCTACTAAGAAGCCAGCTACTAAGAAGCCAGCTACTAAGAAAACTACTGCTAAGAAAAAAGCTGATTAATGAGCAAACTATCTAAAGGTTTAATTACTACACATTACATTAATGCGTTAAAGCGCATACATGGAAATCAAAATCGAAGTAACGGTTTTGGTGGCAAAGTTAAACCCTTAGGTCATTTTGTTTCATTAATGACAGATTGGCAGCCAGCGACAATGCTAGATTACGGATGCGGCAAAGGAGCAATCTTAGCCCATTTGCAATCTAGTTATCCCAACACAGTTGTCGAAGGTTATGATCCAGCAGTTGATGAGTTTAATAGAATTCGAAAAGGTACATTTGACTGTGTCTTTTCCTGTGACGTGTTAGAACACATAGAACCTACGTTCTTAGTAAATGTACTAGCACACATAAACACTATATCAAATAAGTTTATATGGCTTAGAATAGATACAGTCCGGGCACGTAAGACATTGCCTAATGGGGACAATGCACATTTGATCATTGAAGATCAGCGTTGGTGGACTAAGAAACTAAATGAGAATATAGATGGCGACATAATATACAACGTACTAAGTGTTAAGGGTAAATTAGATATCGCTATTCAAAAAAAGTAATTGACAAAACCTAAATACTATTGTATAATAAACTATAAGACATCCACGTCTTAAACTCGGAGAATTAAATTGAACAAAGCAGAAGAAATAAAGGCTCGCCTAGTACAAGCAGACATGCGTTACTGGGCTGGCGATAACATTAGTGAAGTATTACAAGACGGCGACAAAGAAGCATTAATTGACAATGCGGCAGTTGCATTTGAAGGTGTACTTGATGCACTTCTAATTGATCGCGAAAACGATCCTAACTCTAAAGGTACAGCAAAGCGACTTGCTAAAATGTACTTTAATGAGATTATGGCAGGACGTTATGACGTTATGCCTAGCGCAACAGCATTTCCAAATGATAGCGATGATCGGTATGATGGCATGCTAGTAGTACGCAGTGAACTTAGAAGTATGTGTTCGCATCATCACCAGCCAGTAGCAGGCGTTGCATACATTGGTATTATTGCTAGTGATAAACTTATTGGACTTAGTAAGTACACACGTATTGCACAATGGTGTGCTAGACGCGGAACACTACAAGAAGAACTTGCAAACGACATTGCTCGTGAAATTGGTAAAGCAACTGATGCAGAACATTTAGGTGTTTACATCCAAGCAACACATGGCTGTTGTGAGAACCGCGGCATTATGGCACATAGCTCGTTAACTCAGACCACTGTACTTAAAGGTGCATTTAAAGATGACGGCGACACAAAGAAAGAGTTTTTTGATAACATCAAACTGCAACAAGAGTTTGCTCCTAGATAACAAAAGGAAAAATAAATGTCAGATAAAGAAACAGAATTTCACGACTTAATGGACGAAAGCCAAGTAACCTCACCGAAAGGTGAGCGTGTACGAAAAAGCGAAGTTGCAAGAGCAAAGCGCAAATCAACTAAAGAAGCCGTAGACACTCGTACAGAAAATGAATACGCTAAAGCACGTAGGGAACGAAAAAAAAAATGAGAATTATAGCAGGACCATGCCAGCACGAAACACTAGCACAGTCGGCAGCTATTGCACAGAAGTGCAAAGCAGTATGCGACAAATATGGTGTTGAATATATTTTTAAAGCAAGTTTTGATAAAGCAAATAGATCTAGCTTAGGTAATAAGCGAGGAGTAGGACTTGCTAATACTCTAAATGACTTTAAATTAATTAAAGAAGTACACGGTGTCAAGACACTAACAGATGTACATGACATTGAACAGATTGAAATAATTACAACTTACTTTAATGAGTGTGTAGATGTATTACAAATTCCTGCATTCCTTTGTAGACAAACTGACTTGTTACAAGCGGCTTGTGAAACAGATAAGATTGTTAATATTAAAAAAGGACAGTTCCTTGCACCGTGGGATATGAAGGGTATATTAACTAAGACAGAAGGTGCTAAAGAGGTTTGGATAACCGAGAGAGGAACTAGTTTTGGATATAATACTTTGGTCGTTGATTTTACTGGCTTGGACTACATGCTTAATAATTATGATTATCCTGTTGTACTTGATGCCACGCACAGCGTACAGAAACCTGGCGGCAACGGAGGCAGTAGCGGCGGCAATAGGGATTACGTTCCTGGTCTATGTCGCGCAGGCAGTGCTTTGGGTATTAGGAATTTCTTTCTAGAAGTACACCCTAACC
>Ga0307488_10002649_pt1 | contig 15091 bp, 11 predicted proteins | sample SB02metaG_FD_202248 | JGI IMG/M metagenome (GOLD analysis project Ga0307488, IMG submission 202248) | Sea-ice brine microbial communities from Beaufort Sea near Barrow, Alaska, United States - SB 0.2 | ecosystem: Environmental > Aquatic > Marine > Coastal | place: USA: Alaska | collected... | reverse complement strand
CAACAAGATTTAACAAACGAACAAAATTTTTATAAAGAAATTTGGGTTTCTAATGATTTACGCTTTGCTCAATCTAATTTTTATCAAACAGGTTTTCTAAAAAACACACGTTCGACAATAATTTTATCAGTTATTGATTTTTACTGGACAGAACACATTGAACGAATGAATTATATCCGCGAAACAATTAATTGGCGATCATATGGTCAACAAAACCCACTAATAGAATATAATACAGAAGCGTTTAAATCTTTTAAATTAATGTTCGAAGAAATACAACGATGTATGTTATACTATTTCTTAAATAATGCAATAAATTATTAAAAATATATTATGTCAAAACACACATTAAACGGTCGACGTAGAAAAGTAATTAAAACGTCTGGATTCCGTGCTAGATTAGCTACAAAAAGTGGTAGAAAAATATTAAAAAATCGACGACGTAGAGGACGCTGGAAACTGTCAATTTAGTTTCTAAAATAACTTAAAATTTAACGAAAAAAAATGAAATTAATAAAGATCCAAAAAGTATCAAAACTTCTGGTAGATTTAAAATTTGCTATCGGAGTTTTGGCATTAATTGCTCTTGCGAGTTCACTTGGATCTTTTATTGAACAAGATGAACCAAGCTTTTTTTATGAGGAGAATTATCCTTTAGACAAACCTATTTACGGCTTTATTACCTATAAGTTAATTCTTTTTTTAGGTTTAGATCATGTATACATTACTTGGTGGTTCTTAACCCTTCTAATAATTTTAGGAATCTCTTTAATTGGTTGTACAATCACAAGACAATTTCCTCTGTTACAAAACTCTAAAGAATATTTTTTTAGAAAACAAGAAAAATCTTTTTTAAATTTACCTTTTGCAATTAAATTGAAAAAAAGTTTTTATTTAAAAGAAACAATTTTATTAAAATTTCAAAAATTAAATTTGTATACATATCAAAATGGAAATCTAATATATGGTTATAAAGGACTGATCGGTCGTATTAGTCCAATTTTAGTCCATTTAAGTTTAATTATAATTTTAACAGGATCTTCTATTGGAGCCTTTAAAAATTTTAAAGCACAGGAAATTTTACCAAAAGCAGAAATTTTTCATGTGCAAAATCCAATTAGAATTGGGTTTTTAACAGCTCTTCCAAATGTTACAACAAGAGTTAATGATTTTTGGGTAGAATATAAGAACAATAAAATAAATCAATTTTATTCTAATTTATCCATTTTAGACAGTTATGGAAATGAAATTAAAACACAAACAATTTCAGTTAATAATCCTTTAAGATATAAAAGCATAGATTTTTACCAAAGCGATTGGAATTTATTAGGGATACGCGTTAAAAAGATTAATGATAAACAAACTTATGAATATCCTGTTTTTCCACTAAATAAAAATACTAAATCCTGGATCACCTGGGTAAATTCTAATAACAAAAATACAACGGTTATTTTTGATCAATTCCAACAAACATTTTTAACATATGATGAAAATGGAAATTTTTTAAATGTTAAAAATTTAGGTGATCTAATTAATAATGAATTTAGTGTAATTGATATTTTACCAGCAACCGGATTATTAATTAAATACGATCCAAGTATCATCATTATCTATATTGGTTTTGGTTTATTAATGATAACGACATTATTTAGTTATTTACCGTACACACAGTTTTGGAGTTTTGAAGATTCAAAAAATATTTGGATTGGTAGTTCAACAAATCGAGGTAAAATTCAATTAGAAATCGAATTTGAAAATTTAATAAGAAAACTAGAAAATAAATTATATTCAAGTTATTTTATTTCTACTTCTCAAAAAAAAGAAAAAAATTAAAATAAACAACTTGCTATTATAATCAATCATATTTATAATAGTAAGTATATCCTTAGTAGCTCAGTGGTAGAGCGGTCGGCTGTTAACCGATAGGTCGCTGGTTCAAGCCCAGCCTGGGGAGATTTTCACTTAAAGATTTTAAAATATTACATTTATAACCTATAATATAATTAAAATAGAATATAAAATATTAGGAGATTATTATGAGTCACACAGTAAAAATATATGATACATGCATTGGTTGTACTCAGTGTGTTCGCGCTTGTCCTACAGACGTTTTAGAAATGGTTATTTGGGAAGATTGTCGTGCAGGTCAAATCGCTTCAGCTCCAAGAACAGAAGACTGTGTTGGTTGTAAACGATGTGAAAGTGCATGTCCAACAGATTTCTTAAGTGTACGTGTATATTTAGGTGGTGAAACAACTCGTAGTATGGGATTAGCATACTAATAATTACTCTTAATTCCTGATAGTAAAATACTATCAGGAATCCTTTTTAATTTATTTTATTACAATACCCAACCATAACTATGCAGACCTTTCCCCAGAAAGTTCACTCCTAAATAACAAATCCAAATTACAAAGAAACCACAAGAACCTAATGCTGCAGCTTTTTTACCTTCCCAACCTTTTAATAGTCTCGAGTGTAAATAAATAGCAAAGACCAACCATGTAATAAGTGCCCAAGTTTCTTTTGGATCCCAACTCCAATAAGAACCCCATGCTTCATTTGCCCATACTGCTCCTGAAATAATACCGATAGTTAAGAAAGGAAACCCTAGACCAATAATACGGTAACTCCAAATATCAACTGTTTGTAAAAGTGACATTTTAGAATATTGAGGGTCGGAAGTATTGACAGTGAATCCATTCGTTTCAACCGAGAATTCTTTTTCTTCTTTATTTAAGTAAATAAAAGCTAAATATAAAATGGAGAAAAGAGAACCAACAATTAGAGTTGCATAACTAATCATCATCATACTAACATGCATCATCAACCAATTTGATTGTAATGAAGGAACTAAAGGTAAAGCTTTTTGCATTTCAACAGGCAATGTTAAGCTTGAAAAACCTGACATGAAAAATACTAGGGGAGTCGCTAATGAACCAATCAAACGGCTTTGAGTTTTAGATTCAACAAATAAATGAATAGCAGAAATAGTCCAACTAAGGAAAATTAAAGATTCATACAAATTACTTAGTGGGAAATAACCTTCACCAATCCAACGAACTAATAGTGTTAATGCAAAAAGAATATTACTAACAATAACTGTTCCTCGGCCTATTTTAAAGATTAAATTATTTTTAGGGATAGCTAAACTAATCCAGTACATTATCATTCCAAAAAACAACAAAAAACATGCAATTCCTGGTAATTGATAATCATTAAACATTAAAATTTTCATTGTAGTCTATTAAAGAATTATGAATTTTATATTGTATTTTATTATAGTGTATATAGTTGAGTTTTTTAATTAATTTTATAAGATTTACTCACTATTTTTTTAATGGGAATTAATAAAAAAGTAAACCATATTTAATATTAAAATTGGAAGAGGAGACGATTATGACAGCAACTTTAGAAAGATACGAAAGTTTAAATATCTGGGAACGTTTTTGTTCTTGGATCACAAGTTTAGAAAACCGTTTATACATCGGTTGGTTTGGTGTAGTGATGATTCCTACATTATTAACTGCTACAACTTGTTTTATCATTGCATTTATCGCTGCACCGCCAGTTGATATCGATGGTATTCGTGAACCAGTAGCTGGTTCTTTAATGTACGGAAACAACATCATCACTGGTGCTGTTATTCCAAGTTCAAACGCAATTGGTATACATTTCTACCCAATCTGGGAAGCTGCATCTGTAGACGAATGGTTATACAATGGTGGTCCTTACCAATTAGTTGTATTACACTTCATTACTGGTGTTTGTTGTTACTTAGGTCGTGAATGGGAATTATCTTTCCGTTTAGGTATGCGTCCTTGGATTTTCGTTGCATTCTCTGCTCCAGTAGCAGCTGCTAGTGCAGTATTCATAGTTTACCCAATCGGACAAGGAAGCTTCTCTGATGGTATGCCTTTAGGTATTTCTGGAACATTCAACTTCATGTTAGTATTCCAAGCAGAACATAACATCTTAATGCACCCATTCCACATGGCTGGTGTTGCTGGTGTATTTGGTGGATCTTTATTCTCTGCTATGCACGGTTCTTTAGTAACTTCATCTTTAATCCGTGAAACTGCTGAAAACGAATCTTTAAACTATGGTTACAAATTTGGACAAGAAGAAGAAACTTACAACATCGTAGCTGCTCATGGTTACTTTGGACGTTTAATCTTCCAATATGCAAGTTTCAATAACTCTCGTTCTTTACACTTCTTCTTAGCAGCATGGCCAGTTGTAGGTATCTGGTTAACGTCTCTAGGAATTAGCACAATGGCATTCAACTTAAATGGTTTCAACTTTAACCAATCTATTGTTGATAGCCAAGGTCGTGTAATTAACACATGGGCTGACATCGTTAACCGCGCTAACTTAGGTATGGAAGTTATGCACGAACGTAACGCTCATAATTTCCCATTAGACTTAGCTGTAACAAGCCCAGTTATTGTTGGTTAATTAAATATAAATAGTTTAGATAGCTTCTGCTATCTAAATTATTAATAAAAGTAAATAAAATTTGTGGTAAAATTATGAATAAATTCGTAAAATTTTTCTGGGAGCTTAGTAAAAACACGTTCAAAAAAGTAAACAAACCGAGTGTTTGGACTGGTGTTAGTACTTTAATATTACTGTGGCTGGCCACGGATCCCAAGCTTTGGGCCTTTATCAATTGCGATCCTATGAGTAGTCTTGGTGGACCTGGTCCCACTGGTCCCAAGCCTCCTCGAAAATGAGTTAAAATCGATCTATTTTAGTGAAATAGGGTACAGGTAAGATAAACTTACTTGTACCCCTATTTTATGTCTTTTTTATTTAAAAATTTCGGCATTGAACTATCTTCCCAAAGGGCTGCCCCAGAAGTATTGTCGTCGCGATAACGTTTAACAGATATGTTCGGAATGGAATATCGTTGTGCCATTATGCTATAAACACCGAAATTAAAAGTTGTTAACTAAATTTTGCTTAAGAATACGGTTAATTAGTACATCTAGGCTGAATACATTGCTGCACTTACACCGGATGCCTATCAAGCGGCTCGTCTTGCCGCAACCTAAGAGCACTCATCTTGAGGACGGCTTCCCACTTAGATGCTTTCAGCGGTTATCCTAACTTTACATAGCTACTCAGCACGTACTGATGGCACAATAACTGATACACTAGCGGTAAATCTTTCTCGGTCCTCTCGTACTAGAGAAAGGTCACTCTCAATGCTCCAACGCCCATGCCGGATATGGACCGAACTGTCTCGCGACGTTCTGAACCCAGCTCACGTACCGCTTTAATGGGCGAACAGCCCAACCCTTGGGACGTACTACCGCCCCAGGATGCGATGAACCGACATCGAGGTGCCAAACCTCCCCGTCGATAGGAACTCTTGGGGGAGATCAGCCTGTTATCCCTAGAGTAACTTTTATCCGTTGAGTGACGCCCTTTCCACACAGCAGCGTCAGATCACTAAGACCGACTTTCGTCTCTGTTCGACTTGTAGGTCTCACAGTCAAGCTTCCTTTTGCCTTTACACTCTAAGATCGATTTCTGACCGATCTGAGGAAACCTTTGTACGCCTCCGTTACCTTTTAGGAGGCGACCGCCCCAGTCAAACTGCCCACCTGATACTGTCTTTTAACCGGTTTACGGTATAAAGTTAGAATGTCAATTTTACAAGAGTGGTATCTCACTGATGACTCCACTGTTCCCTTAAGTACAGCTTCAAAGTCTCCCACCTATCCTGCGCAAATAAAATCAAAATTCAATATCAGGATACAGTAAAGCTTCATAGGGTCTTACTGTCCTGGCACAGGTAGTCCGCATCTTCACAGACAGTTCTATTTCGCCGAGTCCCTCCTCGAGACAGTTTCCAAATCATTACGCCATTCGTGCGGGTCAGAACTTACCTGACAAGGAATTTCGCTACCTTAGGACCGTTATAGTTACGGCCGCCGTTCACCGGGGCTTCAGTTACCAGCTTCGCATACGCTAACCGACTTCTTTAACCTTCCGGCACTGGGCAGGCGTCAGCCCCCATACTTCGTTTTACAACTTAGCGGAGACCTGTGTTTTTGCTAAACAGTTGCTTGGAACTTGATATTGCAGCCCATAGGGCACTCTTTCTTCCGAAGTTACAGAGTTATTTTGCCGAGTTCCTTAAGGAGGGTTCTCCCGCGCTCCTTGGTATTCTCTACCTACCTACCTGTGTCGGTTTCAGGTACAGGTGACTATTACTTATGGCATTGCGAGCTTTTCTTGGAAGTATGACGTCAACTACTTTGATTTTTATAAATCTTGTATTCGTATCTCAGCTCAGATCATTTTCTCTAATCTTCAACACCTTAACTACTTAAACCAGTAACCAATATCTGGCTAGTCTAGCCTTCTTCGTCCCTCGATACCAGTAATAGTCAGTACAGGAATATTAACCTGTTGTCCATCAACTACGCTTTTCAGCCTCACCTTAGGACCTGACTCACCCTCCGTGGACGAGCCTTGCGGAGGAAACCTTAGGTTTTCGGAGCATTGGATTCTCACCAATGTTTTCGCTACTCAATCCGACATTCTCACTTCCATTTCGTCCACACCCGCTTTCGCTAGCACTTCAGCCTACAATGGAACGCTCCCCTACCGATATACAATTTGTATATCTCACAGCTTCGGCAAATTACTTAGTCCCGTAAATTTTCGGCGCAGGACCGCTAGACCAGTAAGCTATTACGCACTTTTTAAAGGATTGCTGCTTCTAAGCAAACCTCCTGGTTGTCTAAGCTTTCCCACCACCTTTATCACTTAGCAATTATTTGGGGGCCTTAGCTGGTGATCTGGGCTGTTTCCCTCTTGACTACGAAGCTTATCCCTCGTAGTCTTACTGGTGAGTTGTACACATAGTATTCAGAGTTTGCCTCGATTTGGTACCGAATTACCAGCCCGCACCGAAACAGTGCTTTACCCCTATGCTATAACACTCACCGCTGCACCTAAATACATTTCGGGGAGAACCAGCTAGCTCCGGTTTCGATTGGCATTTCACCCCTAACCACAACTCATCCGCTCATTTTTCAACATAAGTCGGTTCGAACCTCCACTTAGTGTTACCCAAGTTTCATCCTGGCCATGGTTAGATCAACCGGGTTCGGGTCTATAACTAGTGACGAACGCTCTATTCAAGCTCGCTTTCACTATGGCTCCGATATCTCTATCTTAACCTGCCACTAACTATAAGTCGCCGGAACATTCTTCAACAGGCACGATGTCAGACGCTAAGTCGTCCTACATCTGTTTGTAAGCATGCAATTTCACGTTCTATTTCACTCCCCTCCCGGGGTTCTTTTCACCTTTCCCTCGCGGTACTATGCGCTATCGGACATCCAGGAATATTTAGCCTTACGAGGTGGTCCTCGCAGATTCACACGGGATTCCACGTGCCCCATGCTACTCGGGTATAGATAATTATAAGAAATTTTCGGTTACGAGACTATCACTCCCTTTGGTATAATTTTCCAATTATTTCACCTAACTTCTAAAGCAAGATATTGCTAAAATATATTTACTTTGTTTTTCTACCCCACAACCCCTTAAAATAAAATTTTATTTTAAAGTTTAGGCTGTTCCCATTTCGTTCGCCACTACTAAGGGAATCGTTTTTACTTTCTTTTCCTCTAGGTACTAAGATGTTTCAATTCCCTAGGTTCGCTCTTAATTACTTATAGATTCAGTAACAAGATTTCGAGTTTCCTCATTCGGAGACCTCCGGATCAAAGCTTACTTCCAACTCCCCGAAGCGTTTCGCCGGTAGCCACGTCCTTCATCGCTTCTGGATACCAAGGGATCCCTTACAAGCTCTTAATTTCTTAAGCATTTATATTTTTGGAGGTAAGCGGACTCGAACCGCTGACATCTGCCTTGCAAAGGCAGCGCTCTACCAACTGAGCTATACCCCCATTTGGGCCATCCTAGATTTGAACCAGGGACCTCACCCTTATCAGGGGTGCACTCTAACCAACTGAGCTAATAGCCCTTTAAAATCTACTTTTTTATTTTTTATTAGGAGGTAATCCAGCCCCACCTTCCAGTAGGGCTACCTTGTTACGACTTCACCCCAGTCACCAATTCTACCTTCGATACCTCCCTCCTTACGGTTAGGATAATAGCTTCGGGTATAACCAGCTCCCATGGTGTGACGGGCGGTGTGTACAAGGCCCGGGAACGGATTCACCGCAGTATAGCTGACCTGCGATTACTAGCGATTCCACCTTCATGTAGGCGAGTTGCAGCCTACAATCTGAACTAGGGATGTGTTTAGAGATTAGCTTACCCTCACGAGTTCGCAACTTTTTGTCACACCCATTGTAGCACGTGTGTAGCCCAGGACGTAAGGGGCATGATGACTTGACGTCATCCTCACCTTCCTCCGATTTATAATCGGCAGTCTTTCTAGGGTGCTAAAAGCCAACTAGAAACAAGGGTTGCGCTCGTTGCGGGACTTAACCCAACATCTCACGACACGAGCTGACGACAGCCATGCACCACCTGTGTAAGAGGCCGTAGCACATTTTCTTTTCGGAAAACTTCTCTTCATGTCAAGTCCTGGTAAGGTTCTTCGTGTTGCATCGAATTAAACCACATGCTCCACCGCTTGTGCGGGCCCCCGTCAATTCCTTTGAGTTTCACGCTTGCGCGCATACTCCCCAGGCGGGATACTTAACGCGTTAGCTACGACACTGCATACTTAAAAAGTACGCAACATCTAGTATCCATCGTTTACAGCTAGGACTACCGGGGTATCTAATCCCGTTTGCTACCCTAGCTTTCGTCTCTGAGTGTCAGTAATGGCCCAGTAAAGTGCCTTCGCAATTGGTGTTCTTTCCAATATCTACGCATTTCACCGCTCCACTGGAAATTCCCTTTACCTCTACCATACTCAAGATAAATAGTTTCTTTTGCCGATTTTGGGTTGAGCCCAAAGTTTTGACAAAAGACTTAGTTATCAACCTGCAGACGCTTTACGCCCAATAATTCCGGATAACACTTGCATCCCCTGTATTACCGCGGCTGCTGGCACAGGGTTAGCCGATGCTTATTCTTCAAGTAACGTCAGATCTTCCTCCTTGAAAAAAGAGGTTTACAACCCGTAGGCCTTCGTCCCTCACGCGGTATTGCTCTGTCAGGCTTGCGCCCATTGCAGAAAATTCCTCACTGCTGCCTCCCGTAAGAGTCTGGACCGTGTCTCAGTTCCAATGTGGCTGGTCGTCCTCTCAGACCAACTACTGATCGTCGCCTTGGTAGGCCTTTACCCTACCAACTAGCTAATCAGACGCGAGCTCCTCTTTAGGCGAATAAATTCTTTCACCGTAAGGCATATAGAGTATTAGCAAATGTTTCTAAATGTTATCCTCTTCCTAAAGGCAGATTCTCACGTGTTACTCACCCGTTCGCCACTAAGAATTACTTCTCCGTACGACTTGCATGTGTTAAGCATACCGCTAGCGTTCATCCTGAGCTAGGATCAAACTCTTGATAATGAAATATTTTATTATTTCCGTTTTCCTGTATTTATTTGTGTATAATTTTTTACTTCAAAAAAGTAGAACTTTATTCATTTACAAACAAATAAGATTATAGACAAAATATTATTCTTCTGTCAAGTAAGATAAAATACAAACTATAAAAAAGTAATTAAAAAAAAATAATAACTGTCTATTAATCATTTAAAATAAAAGAAAAACAACAACAAAAAAGTAAAGGAAATTAATATAATAGAAAACATAAAATTTAAATTAGAGACAAAAATAGATATAAATTTTATTGAAAAAATAAAACTAACAAGAAGATCAAACTTAAAATTAAAAGTATGTTATAGTTTATTTATAATAACTTGTTTAGTAAGACTTAATACTTTTTATAAGTTTAATGATAGATTTTTTGATTGAAACTTATCATGAATGAAGAATATAGTTAAGACAGATTGAGGAATAAAATAATATAAACAAAATTTCAAATACTTAAAAGGTATTTAACCTAAAAGCTAGTATATACAAATATTTAAGAACTCTTTTAATCTTTTATTTAAACTTTAAACTTAAAGAATAATTATTCTATTCATCTTCATTAAACACGAATAAGTTCACTTCTGAACTTTTAATTCGTATTAAAATTTTTTTAAATATATATATGACAATTACAATTGGACAAGTTCAAACCAAAAAGTCTGGTTTATTTGGACTTATTGATGACTGGTTAAAACGTGATCGTTTTGTCTTCATCGGTTGGTCTGGATTACTTTTATTTCCTTGTGCTTATTTAGCATTAGGTGGTTGGTTAACAGGTATTACTTTTGTTACTTCATGGTATACGCATGGTTTAGCAAGCTCTTTCCTTGAAGGGTGTAACTTCTTAACAGCGGCTGTTTCATCACCTGCAAACAGTATGGGACATTCATTACTATTATTATGGGGTCCTGAAGCACAAGGAAACTTAACATTATGGTTCAAAATTGGTGGACTTTGGGCATTCATCGCTTTACACGGTGCTTTTGGTCTTATCGGATTCTGTTTACGTCAATTTGAAATTGCGCGTTTAGTAGGTATTCGTCCTTACAATGCATTAGCATTTTCTGGTCCAATCGCAGTTTTTGTTTCAGTTTTCTTATTATATCCGTTAGGTCAAGCGAGCTGGTTCTTTGCACCAAGTTTTGGTGTAGCAGCAATTTTCCGTTTCCTTTTATTCTTACAAGGATTCCATAACTGGACATTAAATCCTTTCCACATGATGGGAGTAGCTGGTATTTTAGGTGGTGCATTACTATGTGCTATTCACGGTGCAACTGTTGAAAATACTTTATTTGAAGATGGTGACGCGGCAAATACATTCCGTGCATTCACACCGACTCAATCAGAAGAAACTTATTCAATGGTTACAGCTAATAGATTCTGGTCACAAATTTTTGGTGTAGCTTTCTCAAATAAACGTTGGCTTCATTTCTTCATGTTATTCGTACCTGTAACTGGTCTTTGGGCAAGTTCAGTAGGAATTGTTGGTTTAGCTTTAAACTTACGTGCTTATGATTTCATTTCACAAGAATTAAGAGCAGCAGAAGATCCAGAATTCGAAACATTCTACACAAAAAATATCCTTTTAAACGAAGGTATCAGAATGTGGATGGCAGCACAAGATCAACCACACGAAAATTATATATTCCCAGAGGAGGTACTGCCACGTGGAAACGCGCTTTGATGATTTAGAAATTACTACTAACAGATCAGTTGAATCTACAGGATTCGCTTGGTGGGCTGGAAATGCACGTTTAATCAATTTATCAGGAAAACTACTTGGGGCTCATGTAGCTCATGCTGGTTTAATGGTATTCTGGTGTGGTGCGATGACTTTATTTGAGGTATCTCATTTTATTCCGGAAAAACCATTATATGACCAAGGATTTATCTTACTTCCTCATTTAGCAACATTAGGTTGGGGAGTTGGTCCAGGTGGTGAAATTACTGATATTTATCCATACTTCGTAGTTGGAGTTTTACATTTAATTTCTTCTGCTGTTTTAGGTTTTGGTGGTATTTACCATTCTTTATTTGGACCTGACACACTAGAAACAAACGCTCCTTTATTCGGTTACGATTGGCGTGATAAAAATAAAATGACAACAATTTTAGGTATTCATTTATGTTTACTAGGAATTGGAGCATTCTTATTAGTTATCAAAGCTATGTACATCGGTGGTGTATATGATACATGGGCACCAGGTGGTGGTGACGTTCGATTAATTAAAAATCCTACATTAAATCCACTTGTTATTTTTGGATATGTTTTCAAATCACCATTTGGTGGTGACGGTTGGATCATTTCAATTAACAACATGGAAGATTTAGTTGGTGGTCACATTTGGGTAGGAATTCTTTGTCTTACTGGTGGTATCTGGCATATATTAACTAAACCATTTGCATGGGCACGTCGTGCATTCATTTGGTCAGGAGAAGCTTACTTATCATATAGTTTAGCAGCTTTATCTGTAATGGGATTAACAGCATCTATCTTCGTTTGGTATAATAATACAGCTTACCCGAGTGAATTCTTTGGTCCTACAGGTCCAGAAGCTTCACAAGCACAAGCTTTCACATTCTTAGTTCGTGACCAACGTTTAGGAGCAAATGTTGCTTCTGCACAAGGTCCTACGGGATTAGGTAAATACTTAATGCGTTCACCAAGTGGAGAAATCATCTTTGGTGGAGAAACAATGCGTTTCTGGGACATGCGTTCACCTTGGCTAGAACCATTACGTGGACCAAATGGATTAGATATCAACAAAATTAGAAATGATATCCAACCATGGCAAGAACGTAGAGCAGCTGAATACATGACGCATGCTCCTTTAGGATCATTAAACTCAGTAGGTGGTGTAGCTACAGAAATTAATTCAGTTAATTATGTATCTCCTCGTTCTTGGTTAACATGTTCTCATTTCTTCCTTGGATTCTTCTTATTAGTTGGACATTGGTGGCATGCTGGACGTTCTCGTGCAGCGGCAGCTGGTTTCGAAAAAGGAATCAATCGTGAAACAGAACCAGTTCTTCAATTAAAACCAATTGATTAATTTTTTCTATTCAATTAAAAAAGCTAAGGAATTTTTCTTTAGCTTTTTTAATATTATTTTTAATAAACTTAAAAATTACAGAAATTATGAACAACATTTTAATAGACTTTTTAATTTCCTTAACAATGTTTAATTTTAAAGAAATAAATACATCAAAAATGGGAGAACAATTATTTCAAAATAATTGCAGCATATGTCATCTTAATGGCAACAATATTATTATTCCAGAAAAAAATTTTAAAGAAGAAACTCTAATTGCAAATGGAATGAATAACAAAAATTCAATAAGCTATCTAATTTTAAATGGCAAAAATGGAATGCCAGCATTTGGGGGGCGTTTAACAGAAAATGAAATTGAAGCCATTTCAACTTATTTATTAAATGAGAATCAAAAAAAGATTGAAAATTAATTAAAAATTACGTAAATAAGAACAAATATATTATGCTTTAACTATAAGGGTGGTTAGCTCAGCGGTAGAGCATCTGCCTTACAAGCAGATGGCCACTGGTTCAAATCCAGTACCGCCCAGTTATAAAGTAAACACTTCAAAGATGGGCTCATCGTCTAAGGGATTAGGACGGAAACCTTCTAAGTTTCTAATCTAGGTTCGAATCCTAGTGAGCTCAATTAATTAAATTTCAGTACCAGAAAAAATTTTGTCAAAAATCCCCTTAATTTTATCTCCCGAATTAATAGATTCCATTGGATCTCTTCTACATCTATGACGTAAACAAAGCGTAATTGTACGTTTAATATCATCTAATGTAACTTCAGTACGTTGTTCAAATGCTGTTAGAGCTTTAGCTGCTCTTGTCGTAACTAAATCTCCACGTAAACCTTCAATTTCTAATTCACTACAAATTTGTGAAATCTTTAATTGAAAATCCTCATTCATTTTAACTTCTGGTAATAAATTTTGAGCATTAACAATTCTTGCTTGAATATTAAATTGTTCTTGTTCATATTTATCAAACCAAGTTTGTGGTGATTGATCAAAACTAATACGTTCTTCTACAATTCTAACGCGTGAAAGTGGATCGCTAATCGTACGAATTTCTGCATGCATTCCAAAGCGATCCAGTAATTGAGGACGTAATTCTCCTTCCTCTGGATTTCCTGAACCAATTAAGATAAAACTAGCTGGGTGCTTAATTGAAATTCCCTCACGTTCAACAGTATTCCAACCTGAAGCAGCAGAATCGAGTAAAACGTCAACTAAATGATCATCTAATAAGTTAATCTCATCAACATATAACAAACCACGATTTGCACGGGCTAATAAACCAGGTTCAAACGTACTAGAACCACCAGATAAAACTTCTTTTAAGTTAATTGTTCCACAGACACGATCTTCAGTTGCCCCTAATGGTAACTCAACCATTGGAATTTTAATTTCTTCTGTTTCGTATGTTTTCTCTAACCCTTTAGGATCTGTATTAAATGGATCGTTTTTAATAATAGTAATATCAGGTAATAAATCAGCTAAAGCTCTAATAGTTGTTGATTTTCCAGTACCACGATCACCCATAATCATAACACCACCAATTTTTGGATCAATAACATTTAACTGTAATGCTAATTTCATTTCTTCTTGCCCAATAATTGCAGCAAATGGGAAATTATTTAAATTTTTAACTGTTGCCATGCTTGCTGTTTAATTTTTTAAAGTATATAAATAATAATGTAGTATTTAGGCGTTTTGGTATAAATTAATCCCTAAACGGACTGCAAATGTAAGTAGGATTAAAGCAATAAAAAGTGCAACGTAAATATTTAATTCAGTAATCATATTTAAGACTTCGATTATATTTATAGGTTTATGAACAATTATTATAACACTCGCTTCGAAAAAATTGTATTTGAAAATGTCTAATTAGCTTAAAAGTAATTTTTTGATTAGAATTATAATAGGTACTATTTAGATATAGATAGTAAAAATTAAAATTTTAAAGAAATTATGATTGATGTACTTAGTTTAGGTTGGGCTTCATTAATGCTAGTATTCTCATTTTCATTAGCATTAGTTGTTTGGGGAAGAAACGGATTCTAATTCTTAAAATATAAAAGTAAAATAAAATAAAAATATGATTGGAGAAATTTTAACTACAGCAGCTGTTTGCTTTGGAATTACGCTTTTTGGATTAGCTTTAGGATTTGTTTTCTTACAAGTTCAAGCCAACACCTAATTTATTTTATAAAAAGACTTAATTAATAATCAAAGAGGTTTATTATGATTGAGTCAAATAATCCATTGAATTTAATTCTTGGAATTAATAGCATTGTAATAATTGGTTTAATTTTAAGTCAAAATGAAAGCGCAAAAGATTCAACAACGACACAAAATTCAAGTACAATTACTAATCCTTTCGAATTGTTGACTTGGGTTTGTTTATTTTTACAATTAATACTTTTATTAATCAAATTTAAAATTGATAATTTTTAATTAACAAATTTTAATTAAAATAATAAAAGTATAACTTTTGTTCCTTATCTTA
>Ga0307488_10002648_pt1 | contig 15093 bp, 7 predicted proteins | sample SB02metaG_FD_202248 | JGI IMG/M metagenome (GOLD analysis project Ga0307488, IMG submission 202248) | Sea-ice brine microbial communities from Beaufort Sea near Barrow, Alaska, United States - SB 0.2 | ecosystem: Environmental > Aquatic > Marine > Coastal | place: USA: Alaska | collected 2017-05-06 | reverse complement strand
CGTGTTGTTTTAGTTGTGCTATGTTGTCCGTTAACAACCAATTTTTATTTAGACCTTCACCCAATTCAGCATAATGCATGTCGACAATCACATGAGCAACATTCACCTCATCGTTATAGGTTATCTTAGTGTCATTAGACCAGTTAACGAGTTGGAATTCGTCGTTTTTATACACAATATCAAAATGAATTTGACTAACAATGTATTGTTGGCCACCCCAATGACGAACATGCCAAGATTGTGGCCGTTCTATGCCTTTTACCATCACAAAACCAGCTAGTTCTTGCCACTCCTCACTTATGCCCTGCTGAGTAACCCCATGATTGACGAGTAGAATAATACTATGACCACTTACCCGACAAAAATCCTTCAATTTTTGGATCTGTTCATAGGCAGTTTTTCCCACCGACAGCATGAGTTCGGCAAAGTCAATTAATATCAATGCATTGTTAGTTAACTGATGTTCTAATTCCAAGCACAGCCTGTTAATATCAACTTTATTGTTGATAATTTTATTTTTATTCACCTGAAAAACTGTCAACGTATTATCTGTCTTTTCAATCAAGCGAGCATAATACTCAATCGGCTCTTTATAAGTTAATAAAACGAGATGATTACAGGCTAATTGGCATAAGATGTCATCGAACCAATATGGATTCGTTACTGCCACCCCATAAACATGTCCCTTGGCGATATACTGTAAGTCATCGGTTAACCCAGCGATGTTAAACTTCATTTTCTGCCTTATCTATTATCTGAATTAATCAGTATCGATGTATCAAGTGATATACTTGCCGGGCCTAATGTTGCAAGATCGGTTGTGGTAAGGGGTTTATCAACAATTAACAGCAAATTAATATAACCCGCACGGGTTTGACCATCATCATCAGTGAATACGTAAAAAACATCATCTAATGCCCACCGTTCATTTACATCATCCAGTTGCCCTTTAAGAACCCCATCAATATAAATATCAATAGTACCCCCTTGAGTCGCTGCATTTACTACAAAGGCAATACGATACCATTTGTTAGCAACCAAAGAGCCGAAATAAGATGACAAACCTAAACCTTGTTCTAACTGCCGATGGCTAAATAAGTCTGCATCATCATTATTATCTAACGAGGTTTGTAACAAAGGCCCCCAGCCAGAGGTTTCTGCTGGCCAGTAAAGATCCATCAATAATGTATAATTGAACACCTTGTTTTTTGTTTGAAAGTCACCATTAGTTGGTAAACCATGACTTACTCGATAACCTTCATCGGGCTCAGTTTGAGCAAATTTCATGACCCGAGCAATGCCGTCTGATAATGGGTTAATACCAAAATCAGACGTTAAGCCAAATAAAGTCTGCCGAGGTAAAAAACCATTACTTTCAAGGTCTCTATAACTGATAACTCCCGAACCCAAATCTGCCACAAGTGGTGAAATAACATCAGAGAAACTCCACAGTGAAAAACTTGAATCTCGGCATTCAAAAAGTAGGTTTTGGCTATCAACAAATTGACATTTTTCAGTTTGTTGATTGCTATATCTTTCTAATACCTGCCATGTCTCAGATAAAAATTTTGTATTTAATAATTCGATCTTACTATTAAAAAATAGTGCTGGGTTAAGTGCCGCACCTTTATGTAAGGCTAGGGTATATAACTGGTTGGGATTTACCGCATTAGGCATACTATTGAGCCAATCCGATTGGTCATCGGTCATTGCAGCTAGCATTTCACCTGTTACTTGTACTGTATATATAGCATTAACACCTGGTGTATTAGACTCCTGACGCTCAATCCGATAAGCATTATTTAATATTTGTTGCGTTAAAGCTCCAGAGTCCCAAGGGATCCAAACTAAAGTTTCACTTAATAAAGCCGCATCGGCTAATGACAATTCAGTGATGGCGTTGGCAGTGATTTGTGCAATATTTCTTTTATCGCTTAAACCATAACTGTATTCTGAGTAGCCAATCTCATGGTTGGCTGTTGCACCATAACGTGTAATGATTTTATCTAACTGCACTGCCAAATTTTGGTTGAATTCAGTCATGTCTTTGGTTAAGTGAGAAGTATGGTTAACCTGTTCAATACGCTTTTCATTAACATTGTATTGAAGGTTAATTTCACTCAAGCCATCAGCATAAAATTCTGGCTGAATCACGACGGTATTATTGACCTCATTATAAGTTACCCCCCCATGAGAGTGACCACCAAGGACAAGGTCAATACCATTAACACTTGTAGCAATCTCAATATCCGCCCCTTCACCTAAGTGGCTCAACATGATTAAAACATCTACATTGTCACGATATTTTCTAACGATATCTTCCGCTATTTTAGCTAAACGCCAGTCATTTTTTACTTCTGGTAAAAAATCACCCTTATATTGCTCATCCATTTCATTCCATGGCTCTGACACCATGCCAAATATACCTATTTTTATACAACCTAAAGTAAATTCAGCGTAATCGTCAAACGATAATTCATTAGTAATATCCCCTATGTATTTAGTATTTGCTGCAAACACAACAGCTTTAGGATCTTGGGTGAATTTTTTTAGTTCATCAATACCCCAAGCAAAGTCATGATTGCCTAATGTACGCGCATCAAATTCCATAGCAAAAACGGCTTCACGCACAGAAGCACCAACGGATAATGGCTCAGAGACCGAGCCCTTTTCATAGTCATCACCAGCATTTGTAAATAGTGTATATTGTTGTTGGCTAAGCGCATCCCGATAAAACTGATACAGCTTCTCATATTTTCGCTTACCTAGACCAAATCGCCCATGGAGATCGGAAAGATGAATAATTTTAACCGATTGCGTGGCCAAACTGCTATCACACGACTCACCGATAGTCTTGTGTGGAAAAGGCTTTATAATCTCTTGAGGTACAATTACAGCAGCACCGTCACTTTCGGTTTGACAAGCGAAAACAGTCATCACTAAACCAAGAATGAAAGAACATCGCCATATAATCTGCTTTGTCATGTTAATAAAAATCCTTATATGGTGTGATAAATTTCGTTGGTTTTGGAACAGGAAAATAATCAGTACCAAAAGAGTAGCGAACATAAAGCATGAAACTATTTGGCGAATAGAAGTCGGATTGCTGGAGCGTTATTTTGCCACCTAATAACCAATGAGAGCTTAATTTATACTCTACTGCCGCCTTAGCATAAAAACCAATACCACTGCCTTTATCACCAATAAAATAATCATTAGAAATCTTTGCTAATTCATTTTGATATTGATCATGCAACGGAAAGTAGTCTCCATCATCGGTTTGTGATTGCGACACTGAAAGGGATAAATCAAACTTATAAGACCATTGGTCATTACGACCATATAGGCTAACTGGAAACGATATAGCTTGATAGCTTTGCGGGCTGTAATAACCTCCTTGGCCCAGCGTATAATGGCTCAAATCATATTCAAACTGCCAAAAGAATAAGTTGATGCCAACATCAACGGTTAACCATTCTTCATCCATCAACGCATAATAAGCACCAGCCATCAGGCGGTTTCTGCGGTTACTTTTAATATGCTCGCCAGTGATTAGTGCATAGTCGATTACCGACCACGCACCAAAGCCTTCACCTAAATCGTAACTTAATGAGCCACCAAAATTAAATATTTTAGCCGCCCCCCAAATAAGACCACTATAAGGGTCTTGTCTACCGGCATAGCTTAATAAGGAACTCGTTTGTGGTCGTTTAGTTGCTGATACTGTCCAACCGAAATCACCAAAATCACCGTCAACTTCGATGCCACCAACGATATCTTGATGAGTAAAACCTAGAGGGATTGTACCTATATCAGCCCGCCACCTAGGCATGTCCAAACCAAAAGCAATAGCATAACCAGTATCTTTTTCTACAGAATTAACCGCCGAACAATCAATACCACATAAGCGTAAAGATCCATAATCACTACTTTGGCTAACGTCTAACATACCAGTATTGGTAATTGTTGGCTCAAACCTAAGATACCAAATACCCTGCCCAAGCCACCTTTTTTCAAAAGGAACATTAAGTGCCAATGACAACACCTCTAGCTTAAGCTCTGACGCACCCGGCGTACCACTGTCAATTGAATTACTATAAGCTAATTCTATATTGGCATTTTTTTTTACACTGTCTTCTAAAACTTGTCTGCGTAAACGATTTACGGACCATTGTTCAACACTACGATCTAAAGTCTCTATGACTTGACCTTGATTAATAGCGATAACTAAAGCAGATAATTCATCATTTGGTGCTAACGCACTCTGTAATTCAATTTCAGTCTGATAACCTCGGGTTTCAACACCCAAGACTAGCGCTTTTTGCTCTAGTAAAGTTGATTGAAATGCTAATAACAAATAATGGAGGCCATCTGGGTTATCATCTGAGTCAGTAAGAAAATTATAAGCCATTTCATAGCCAACAGGATCAAAGGGGTAATCGGTAATGTAAGCATAAATCTGTTGTCTAACATACGGTTTATATTGAGGTTCAATAGACTCCGAGCCCAAGGCTAAGGTTAACGATAAAAATTGTTGTTTATAGTTTTGTACCTCAGGGAAATAATCTACTAAGGCTCTATAATCCTGCCATTGTTGTTCTTGGTTCTCCATATAACCGGCCAGCTTAGCACTCGCTTCAAGAACACCCATTTGAGTAGATGAATAAGCTTTCAAACTTCTTATTTTATCCTTTAACCAATAATCATCAAGTCGGCTATGCTCATATTTTATTAATTGATCAAGTGCCACTTGGGTAACATTGATCTGTTGCTTAACGGTTAAACTCGGTGACACCATCAGCTGAACTAACAAACGCTCCACTTCCTCAAATTGCTTGTCTTTCTGATACAAGGACATCAACGTCACTTGATAATCAATACTATTTTTGGGAGCAATTTTTAGCAAGTATTGTAATGATGAAATAGCATCAGAATAATAGCCATAACGTGCAAATCCCAATACAAGAGAGTAAAGCTGCTCATTATCTGCTTGATGCAACGACCACATACTTTTTAATAAGGAGAGTTTTTTTTCAGAGTTTGTCTCATTATTCATCTGTTTAAGTGCTACTTCAAAGTCGAATCGCTGCAGTGATAATTGCATTGATTCACTGCGCTTTAACACTGACGTTGATCGTATTAAATCACTCGCCTGTTGATAGTAATCTTGACTTGCCAATAAGAGGGCATAAGCATATTTACCCTCGACTGTTTCAGGTGTATCACGATAGAGTTGTTGAAACTTTTTTTTATCACTAGTTGCTAAATAAGCTTTTCCTAAATCATATTTTAACCAAACATCATCAGGGACCAACACTAATGCTTTGGACAATTTACCTTGTGCATTTATGTAATCTTCCACTGCAATTAATTGAGTTGCTTGCTGTCTCAGCAGTTCGACTTTGAACGCTGTTATGTTAGGTATTAAGAACTGCTGTGCTGTTACTGAGAGGCTTTCGTACCAGTAAATGAATTGGTTTCCATCTAAAATCTTTGATTTCAACTCAAACAGCCCCTGCCAAGCTGATAAATTACCAGGCTCTATGACTATTGCTTTGTTATACCTGCTCAGAGCTTGAACATACTGCTCTTTTAGCAAGTAATATTCAGCGTCTAAGAGTAGGTGAGCAACCCCTTCATCTGAGTAATCGTATAAACTGTTAACTAAACGCTTACCCCGTGTAAGTTGATCTAATTGATATAGTTTTTTGATTTTTGCTATTTTGTCCCAATACCTTGCAGTTTTTAATAACGAACGGCACTGGGCAATATTATCGCCGACCAAGTTAATACATTGGTTTAAGTCTAATATAGCCTGCTGATGACGCCCTTCTCGTAAACTAACCCTAGCAGAGGCACTCAGTAATATAGTGTCTTTAGGAAATTTTTTCATTGCAACAGCCAAATGCGACTTGATTTCTGATAGATTACCATTAGATTTAAGTAACGCTAATGCTTTAAGCTTATCCTTATATTCAGGTAATTTGACTAACCGTTCTTGTTCCTTTAGCTTTTTAAGTGCTTGCTCATAAGGTAATCTCACAAAGTTATCTGTTGGAAAATAACTAAGATATGACTGAAACACCTTAAGTGTCTGTTGATTAACGGTGGTTTTTTCTAACAATGATTGCCACAACCTTTGTGCTTCGTCTTTCCAAACATTATTCGTTAATAAAACTTCAAACTTTGATGAAAGTTTCTCAATATCTTTTGAAAAGGTTAGTTGATATTTTAAATGCTCGATCTGATATTTAATATTCCCTGGAAACCTATTTGTTAGCGCAGCTAAATAGTTTACAACCTGCCGCTCTTCTTTAGGGTTTACCTTGGTTAAAACCTCCCAGTACTCTAATGCAAGTTCTCTGTGAATAGGATAGTCCATAAATAGTTGGTTATATTTAATGAGGGCTTGGCTGTATTTTTTTCGCCTAGCAAGGAGACGAGCCTCACCTAACACCCCACGCTGGCGATGAAAAACCTCCACCAAGTGGGTTAAGCGATCTGTCTGGCTGAAAGATGGACTGACTTGGCTGTATTTTAACAGAAGACTTTTAGCCTGAAGAGTGTCACCACTTTTTAATAAACTTATTATCTTTGACTCTAAATAAACCGGATGAAGATTGTCGATATTGGCCAGTTTATTGAGCAACAATGACTCTTTATAAGAATTATTTTGTCCTTGCCAATAATTTAACTGAATTAATAATACTGACATAGCAGGGTCGGTTGCTAAAGGAAGATTACCCGCTCTACTCTCAATACTACTCAATAAGTAAAGCAGCAATAACAACCCTAAACTGCTGTTCAGTTTACTCACAGTTTATCAACCTTAGTTTGCAAGCTACCATTTCTTAAAAATCGAAATCTATCTTCATACCAACCGCAAGCAAATAAGGTTAGGACATGATCATAATAATTGACGTTTTGAGTGGTTGAACAATTCGCCGCTTCAGTTAATAAAAACTCTTTCACACTCGGTTGTGAGCTACGGCTGGCTAACGGTAGCAATGACGCACTAAAACCAATGCCACCACGGCCTTGATTCTCAACATTCACTAGCTTTATCGAAAGCGGTGCGTATTGGTGCTCATCAACAAACGCTAGTATGGGTCTAAAGTGAATAGCTAATTTTTTAAAGTATTCATCATCTTGGGCTAACATCCCGACCCAAAGATAGACCCGAATTGCGTTATAGCTACCAACCGCATTATTAAAATCAAACCCTTTTTTAAAATCAAATTTCACCCAATCTGGAGCAAATCCATGAGGTGAGGATGCAACCAACAGGCGATAAGAAGTACGAACTAAGTGTTGCCACTTTTTATTTTCAAAGGTACTGGCTAACCGAGTAAGTACTTGCATTGGTAAATAACTCGGATTTAATATAACTTCCTTGTCTATTTGATAGAACCCTTTAGCCGCCGGTAAAAGTGTGATGCCTAGCCCTGGCACTTCAACCACTTCTTTCGCCATGACTAGTTGACCAATTTTGTTAGCTAATACTAAATATTCTGGCTTATTCCATAGTCGAGCCGCTTCAATTAAGTTATAAATAATCCATAAATCAGAGTCTGAGGCAGAATTATCATCCAATACTCCCCAATGACCCTCAGGATTTTCACCCCATTGCCATGCAGGTAACGTTGTTGATAAGTCGCCCTGCGCTAAATTCGACTCTGTCCACGCCAAAAGACGTGAAAATAAAACGGGTTGATTATTAACTAAGGCAAAAAACATTGCATAAGACTGTCCTTCTGATGTTGTAACATTTCGATTTTCATAGGGATCAATTACGCGTCCAGAGTCGTCAATAAAATTATCTTGGAACCTCTGCCATAAAGGCCATTTAATTTCATCTTTGGCATTTACTGACTTTTGATAGACAACAGAAATCAACAATAAGCAAAGAAGAGTATAATTAATTCGTTTCATGATTTTCTAACCGTTTATCAGCGGTATAGGCCAAAAAACGCCAAACAATAATAGCCAATAAGAATACCGCCAGTAATACAATTATTAATAGCAATACCGGCCGTTGTGATAAATGATAGCGAGTAAAGCTCCAAACGGGTAAATGTCCAGTATAATATTTTTCTCCCACGCCGCTACTCGATATCTTATTGTGATGAAAGACCGTTGCTGCACCCGTAATTAAGTAACTCTTATTTGGGTCATTTAATGCATCCTCAACCAAAGCTAAATTTTTTGGCCGGTTACTCATAATAGACAACACCGTTCGACCATTACTAAATGGAGACTCAAATTCAGTAATCGCGGCTAAATCACCAAAACTTTGGCTGGTTACCGAAACTAGGACGTCATCATTATTTATTAACGTAAACTTACTGCTCGATGAGTTATTATTAACAAACACATCACTCGCCAAAGAAATAGAACGTTTGTTCTTATCAATTAATACCTTTAGACTGTCATTACTGACATTCTCACCAGTAAGAGTTTCTAAGGCATTAATCAATATGATATCCCGATCAACTAATAAGCTTGGCTCTGATACCGTGACCAATTGATGATTTATCGCAGGATACCCAGTAATTGAGGACATTCTAGCCAGCAAAGAAAATAGCAGCGATATTTCGTGTTCGCTATAATTTTTAGGTAATACTATGGTGGTTTCTGATAAATCTGCCATTTTGGTAAAGGGTAATCCAGAAAAAGTAAATGAGGCTAAATCTGGCATTTCGGCATAATGTTCAAAACCACTAAAATCGATGGTTGAGTTACCATCAACCATCACTGTCTTTTCGGTGACATCACTGATACATGATTCTCTTTTATCTTTAATGTTAAAATCAAATTTCATCGTGTTTTGCATACCTAATTTAAAGCTAGGTATTAAAAAATCACTTGAGACAGTAAAGTTATCCTTGCTAAATGGCATTCTAATTAAAGAGTCACCATTAAATATACCGTTGTCATTAATTAAACTAAATGATTCAATTAGTTGGTCGTTAATCAACACACTCATCTTTGACAATTGAGGCGCTGAAGGAGGGGTATAACGATAACTTAAATCAACGGGTGCACCACGTGTTTCCCAAATAAATAAATCGGTTGGGATGTGCATACTAAACTGGATAGGGTTAATATGAATGCCCGTTTTTTGTAACTGAGCAGCATCATCAACAAATTCATAAAAACGCATTGGCCGCTCAGTATTTACCCATAAGGGCGCATCATAGGGTTGTAATTTTTTAGCGTATTTAACCTGTTCAATAACAGCCACCTGACCTGATAGGCTGTTGTAAGCCATTACGACACCTTCAGCTGCCGTATCCAACTGTTGTGTATTTTCTCCTAATACCAGTAACATTTTTAGTGCTCGATTTAATGGATGGCTGACCATCACCACCGTGGGCTCAAAAACATCGGGATAATCTTTTAAAAAGAAGGGGCGGTTATTATTAGTCGCAAAAACAACAGCGTGTTGAGTAGGTAGTTCATTAAAGTGAAAACTGAATTCATTACCACGCCATCGACTCTGCGCGCCAAACCATGCGCCAAATTTACTTGCAGAATGAACCATTGCAGAGCTTGGTTGTGATGGAAAAACCAAGGTAACATTTTGTTTTGTTAACTGACGTTTATCAAAAAATGGTGCTGGCAATAAAGACAAATCATTTTTTAAAGGCACAACTTGTTGCGTAAGGTCTAAACGACTACTTGGCATAAGTTCAAACCATAAGCCCTGATGAAAGGGATCAACACATTGGCCTGCGGAATAGCCAATTAATTCAAATGTTAGCTGGTTGTAATCAGACATACGTAAATGTGGCAGCTTTACTTTTTGATGCAGTAATTTACCGGCTGTCTTTTCGTTGATTCGGACAACACCAACTAGATCACCATTTAACGATATTTTTAATTGTGATTGCTTAGCAATTAACGTTGGAGAATAAATAAAGTCTAAATTTAATACCGCATCGGTAATAACGCGATCGAGGCGAGTACCGAAATTTGCATTGATTTTACTGGTGTTACCATTCAATTTTAACTGCTTATTGCCCGTTAACGCTTTCAACTCCTCACTAGTTTTCACCTTATTAATAGCTATTGATCGTGGTTGATACCATTTTTCGTTTAGTACATCGCTTGGGTAAGGAATACCCCATTTATTTTCAACAACAAAACGGCGTTCTAACTGTTCAATCTGTTTTTGAGTCACTGCGGCATTAACTAGCCCCGAAAAAACAATCAATAATAAGACAATAAATTTAGCGTTAAACATAGCGTGGGTTCTTTGGTAAGTAAGTGGTTAAATAATGAACTAAGCTGAATAATGAGGGGTACTCAGCTTTGCAATAACGGGTTATATAAATAAATAAGCTAGTGTATCCGCGAAAACTAATATTGCTTAGCTCAACTAAGCGGCTAGAAATAACCTCAGGTTGTCGTTGAGAATGAGTTTCTCCCCAAGCATCGGCTCTAGAAAAAGTATTTTCAACTAACGCCTGAAAATTTTTCAAATCCAGCGCAATAAACTGACCACCAAGCTTACTTTCAGTCAAAAATTTAATATCGACGTCAAAGGTTTTCGTTACAGTGCCACGGGATAACATGACTTTAATTGTTTGACCGAGTTGAAAAACATTAGTATGGATGTGGCTGATATCAATCGCTAAACCCGTTTCAGAATAATCAGCCATTAATGCTTCATATAAATAACCATTTGGGGTTTGGATCATAATAGGTAGTCGGTACTCAATACGGTGAGCTTGGCGCACTTGCTTTGACTCGGTAATAACCGCTAAAGCCCCTCCTAATATGATCAGGTTGTAAAAAGTCCAAGCGACATTCATTAGTACCGTTAAAAATTCTCGCTGTGGGCCATCAATTATGCGCCAAACACCAAAGAAAACACCCAAAAAATTAAGCATAATAAGAACAATATAAGGGAGTCCAATCCCCCAATCGAAATAATCTTTTTCAACCAGACCACCTTTTTCGGTGACATTAAACTTGCCCTTTTTAGGGTTAAATAGTGCAACTAAGGTAGGCCTAAAGATATACCATGCCAGTACTGTTTCATACATTTCAGCCCAAAAGGTATTTCGATATTTACCTTGTATCCTACTGTTGGTTAAGTTGGCATGAAACATGGCTGGAAAAACATACAACAAAATAGTTAATGCTGGCGCATAGATAAGGTAAGAATCAAAAACTAAAAATGCCAATGGAGCGGTTAAGAAAATCAATCTAGGAATACCATAAAAAAAGTGCATCATGGCGTTGCTGTAGCAAACCCGCTGCATAATACTTAAGCCTCTAGCCATAAGTGGGTTATCGAGACGAAATATCTGCACCATGCCCCTAGCCCAGCGAATGCGTTGACCAATATGTGCAGAGATACTTTCGGTTGCAAGTCCCGCCGCTTGTGGTAAATTAATATAAGAAGAATTGTAACCCAGTTTATGAAGCTTCAATGCGGTATGAGTATCTTCGGTAACCGTTTCTGTTGCTATTCCACCAACTTCATCCAACATGGAACGTCTGAGAACAGCGCAAGAACCACAGAAAAATGTAGCGTTCCACAAGTCATTGCCATCTTGGATTTGGCCATAAAACAACTTACCTTCATTCGGAGCTGAGCCTTGAACATCCAAATTACGCTCAAACGGGTCTGCTGAAAAAAAGTGATGAGGTGTTTGGACTAGTGCAAGCTTGTTGTCAGTTAAAAACCCCCCCATAGTCATCTGTAAAAATGATCTTACCGGCACATGATCACAATCAAAAATGGCGATAAAGTCTCCGTCTGTTTTAGTCATCGCATGATTTAAATTACCGGCCTTAGCAAAGGAGTTATCACCGCGGACTATATAATTAACTTGGGCTTGTTGACAAAAATCTTTAATTTCTTGATTTTGACCATCATCGAGCACATATATATTTAACTTATCAATAGGCCAATCTATTTTTAATGATGCTAAAATCGTTGGCCGTAAGACTTTTATCGATTCATTATAAATAGGAATATATATATCAACACTCGGCCATCCCTCAGTATCTGTTGGTAATTGCACAACCTTTCGCCCTAAAGGCCATGCAGATTGCATATAACCCATAATCAAAATTAACCAGGTATAAAATTCAGCCAAAAGTAAAATAACACCTAAAACAAAACCAGTTTCGTCGTCCCAGTTCAACGAGCTGTTCATTCGCCACCAAATGTAACGGCTTGAGACAATAATGGACATTATCACCATGATCAAACTCGCCACTCGCCCTGGCATTGATCGTAACCATAAAGCACCCCCCCAGAGTACCAACGAAAAATATAACTGATTTTGAGTATCAAATGTCACCACAATCGAGACAATGGCTAAGATAATTACAAATAAACCTAACAAGTAACGATTATATTTTTTAGAAAAAATAGGTGATACTTTTTTCTGCTTTATAATGTCACTAATGTTTTGACTCTTTGTATTAAAATATTTTCTAGTAGTATCGATAAGTATCTTTTTAATAACCATTAACAAGAACCTATGGAACGATTTTTTTTTCTGTTCTTGGGTATACTGTTGGTTGGAAATGCGCTCTCTCGTAGTATAAAAAAAGCATAAGTACAGACTTTGGATACCAAAACGCAGTAGAGTGCCAATTGATAATTTAGTAAACTGCACTTGCGGATATTGCCTTTTTAAATGAACAAAAAACTTGCCAAAACTATATTCATTACACTCAACCGCAAAGCTAACCCGATAAAAATTCCAAATGAGATATATCAAAACCTTAAAGATAATATGAGCTTTAATTTGAGCAAACTCAAATTGGATATGACGCCAAACTAAGATAAGTTTATTCACAGGCAAATAAAATAGAGTACTCCACAACAAGGGGATAATATTGCGTGTTATTTTAATCATCCTTATTGAGATTGAATTAAACAATTGCTGTCTTCTTTCGTATTTCCGGGGATGATTTAACTTTTTTTGTTTTATTAATAGGTGAAAAAACGTCTCTAAAGACTTGTATCGCCAAAAAGTGAAACTCTTTTGCAGTTATGCTCAAAGGTTCTGTATTCATCAAATTACTACCTTGAGCCAAAGCTTCAGGCACCATTTCATTTTGACTAATAGTCCCCATAATATTACCCAGGAGTGAGGGTAATTGAGATTGCATTAGCGTGTGCATCTCAGCAGCTAATTCATTATTTGGGTTGCAACGATTTAAAATTACATTGACCGAGTTTTGGTGATCTGTGCGCTTACGTGACATTAACTGAACATAAGAACTGGGATCACAATTGGCGACTATTAAATGCTTATCAACATGAGACAATAATTTTGTAAACTTATCGTTATAATGTGGAGCATCAAAAAGTATAATTGTGTTTTCTTTTTTGCCCTCAATTGTCTCCATTAATTGCGTGATATAACCTGATTGAGTTTCTTGAAGCTTATTTTGGTGTGAGTTATCATCATTGTATCTATCAGGATTTAAAGAGCCATAGGGGAAAAACTTGACCCCACTAAGGTCTTGATAGCATGTTTTAAACCAAGGTTTATTTTCTTCTAATGAGGTAAACAGTCCAGTTGGGTCATCAAAACGACCACCAAAATGATATTTAAGATCATCTTGTTCAGATAAGTCTACAACAATGCAGTTTGCACCGACTTTTTGTAAGGCAACAGCTAAGTTTGTGGTTACAGTTGTACAACCTACGCCACCCTTAATTCCCTGTATAACAATGTATTTATTCATCATTGCTTACTCTTTTTTATTTTTACTTTTATTTTTTATTTGGGGGGTTAACAAAATGGTTAATATTAACTAACAAGGCCCATTTTCTAATGATTGTTTGAATCGTTATTTCAAGTTGTATATCTTGATAGTCAAAATAGTTAACAAGTGGGTTACTGTCGATAAGCGAACTGACATCATCCTTTTCTTGGGTCTGTCTATCCATAAAAATTCTAATGACATCAAAATAATACAAAAGGCAATATAGCACACTAAATAATCGAATTTCAACTAGGTTGTTGATAAGGTTGGTAAAAAAAAGATATACAATATATTATATTCAAAATAAAAAGCATGTTGGCTTAAATAAAATTATTAATACGCCAGACATTGCCAAGTGGATGAAAATTTATTTCTACGTTTAGTGATAAATATAAAGGCCCTTCATCACTGAAGAGGCTTTTTTATTTGAGACTAACTCATAGAGATATTATTTAAAAGACCCTGGCCACTCGGCGGCAATAAAGGTGAATACACTCCAAACAGCCAAGTTTTGACGCATATGTTCCGGGTTTACCTTATCAAAGGTATCATCAGGCGTATGATGGAGATCAAAATAATCTGTCCCGTCCTGCATTAGATTCAACGCAGGTACACCGAGTGCAGACAGAGGTATCATATCTGGTCCGCCGCTAGTATCACCGCTGCGACGACTAACACCCAGCTTACCCATAATGCCGGCCATAGTATCAATCACATGTAGAGCATTAACTGAAACATTGGTTGACGATTGAAGCCCGTAAATAGGACCCGCACCAAAATCTGATTCGGACCCAATCACATGGTTAGCGATAGTACCGTCGGCTTGTCTTGCTTTAGCATAAGCTTTGGCACCAATCAATCCTAACTCTTCAGCGCCCCACAGGATCACTCGAATAGTCCTTCTAGGCGGCATTTTAGCGTAACGCTTAATAAAGGCCCCTGTGGCAATAGCAATGGCAACACCCGCTCCATCATCAACAGCCCCTGTACCTAAGTCCCAACTATCCAAGTGGCCGCCAATAACAACCACTTCGTTAGGTAATTCACGACCTGTGATTTCACCAATAACATTTTTGGTGACAATAGGGCCCAAATCTTTGGTTTTAATATTCAAGCGAATTTTTGGGGTATGACCATACGCCATCAAGCGTATCAATTGGTCAGCATCGGGGTTAGACAAAGCAACCGCAGGCACTTCTGTATAGCCCATAGCCACACTTGTAGCTCCTGTATGCGGATTACGGTGGTCATCAGTACCAATAGACCGAATTAGTAAAGCTTCTGCCCCTTTTTGACTAGCAAGCTCGTGGCCTTTAAAACGGGCAATGTTAGCGGGACCGTAGCCATCAC
>Ga0307488_10002647_pt1 | contig 15093 bp, 11 predicted proteins | sample SB02metaG_FD_202248 | JGI IMG/M metagenome (GOLD analysis project Ga0307488, IMG submission 202248) | Sea-ice brine microbial communities from Beaufort Sea near Barrow, Alaska, United States - SB 0.2 | ecosystem: Environmental > Aquatic > Marine > Coastal | place: USA: Alaska | collected... | reverse complement strand
AAGAGAAGCGCTATGACGGCACAATTTCTTATAAAGCGGCTGATCAGTCCACCGTAATCTTGGATGTCGCTTATGAGGTGCGGGGCAACTGGCGCCTACAGCGAAGTAACTGTGGCCATGCTCAGCTTTGGTTAGACCTTAAACGAGGCCAAACTGAAGGCACGCTTTTCGAAAACCAAAACAGGCTAAAACTCGTTGTTCAATGCGGTGGGCGCGAGCGAAATGAACAATGGCTAATCAAAGAGCAATTAGCCTATGACATATTTGGCCAATTCTCCGACCTTAATTTTGACACCAGACTTGTCCAAGCCACTTACAGTGACTCCGATGAGACCGATGATCCGCGCACCCACTTTGCTTTTATTATTGAACATCAAAACCGCGTAGCAGAACGATTTGATCTGGAAAAGTTCGAATTAAATCAAGCATCGCAAAAGTCATTGAACTCAAAGCAAGCCAATATGGTTGCCTTGTTTATGCTATTGATTGGCAATACGGATTTTTCTCTTGCCGCAGGGGCCCCTGATGACGAGTGCTGCCACAATGCAAAATTACTTACCGACAGCGACGGCACTAATTTTCCATTCCCCTACGATTTTGATTCGTCAGGCTATGTGGACACGTCCTATGCCTCTCAACCTAGCCCTCGCATGAAAATTAGCAACAATAAACAAAGACTCTATAGGGGTTATTGCAGCCACTCCGACAGCCTTGACGAAGCTATTGCGGCCGCCGTCGGCACACAGAATTCTGTAGAAAACCTTATTAGTAGTAGTGAATATGCAAGTGAAAGGACAAAAAAGCGGGCTATCAAGTTTTTTGAAGAATATTATGAAATATTAACCGATGAAAGAAAGGTTCAACGAAACATTATTGGCAAATGTCGATAAGCTAGCGGAACATTTTAAATTGAATTGCAACTCATTAATATTATGGCAGGGCGGGGCTATGCGAGCCATGTTAAATAAGAGCTTACTGGCACTGTTTTTCAGTTTGGTGGCAGCTGTTGTTTATGCGCAGAACAATCCAGCCATTCCTATTGTCGCCATTGGTGATATTCATGGTGACTATGACAACTTCAAAAAAGTGCTCATTGATGCTGGCCTCATTAATCGCCGTGGCAATTGGATCGCAGGTGATACACGCTTTGTTCAATTAGGTGACTTGCCTGACCGCGGCCCTGATACAGAGAAAATCATTAAGCAAATGCAGAAGCTTCAGCGTCAAGCCACTAAGGATGGCGGCGAGGTGTTCGCACTCATTGGCAATCATGAAGCAATGAATATCTACGGCGATTTACGCTACGTGCACCCCGGCGAATATAAAGCGCTAAAGGGTAAGAATTCGCGCCAACTACGATCGCGCTACTATGATGCCGAAGTAGCAAGACTCTCCGCTGATGATACTTTTGTCGCTGACAGTCGCTTCAAAGACCAGTGGCTGCAGAGCCACCCCCTGGGTTTTGTCGAACACCGCATAGCTTGGAGCCCTGACGGTAAATTCGGTAGCTGGGTAGTCGCTAATAATGCCATTGTAAAAGTAGGCCGATCACTCTTTGTTCATGGGGGGATCTCGCCTAGATTATTGGGAATGAGTATTGATGACATCAATAGCCAGGTGCGCAACGAACTTAAGGGCGACCTTCCAGAAGAACCGGGATTGTCTGAAGCTGAGGATGGCCCACTTTGGTATCGCGGTTTAGCCTCTAACGATGAGCAGCTGGAGGCAGACCATGTCGATGATGTGCTGGCAGCGTTTGATGTGGATAGAATAGTTCTAGGACATACCCCAGGACTTGGCACTATTGTTCCGCGTTTTGGTGGCAAAGTATTGATCATCGATACAGGAATTTCTAAATACTATGGCAGCCATCTTGCCAGTTTGCGAATTGAAGAACGTAACTACTTCACGATACAAAATGGGGAAAAAATCCCCCTTCCTAATACCAATAGTGAAATGCTTAACTACTTTGAACGAATGGCTAAAGAAAAACCAACTCAGGCCCTACTGAACCGACTTGAAGAACTTAAACCATAGTTTTTATAGCTTCAATTCCAAAACTATGGCCAGATAGGTTTTCATCAACTCGCCTAATATTCGACGAACAGATAAGTCAAACACATCTTTAGAAAGAGCAGTAAGATAAATTAAATACTTGAAAACCCCCTATTATTTTTCGTCTCATCTCTTAGTTTGAGCAACTCGTCATACTCTTCGCCCCGGATTATTTGATTGATTCGATTAATATTAATATCCTTGGCGTGGTATTTTTATTCCGGTAAATATCATGGAAGCTATGATTTCTTGTTTTTAGTGCTAGTTTGTTCTGGCGCCAAAGATTCAGCCATACTTGTCTCTTAGTAATTGATCTATTTTTCCAGCCCAAACGTTCTAATTAAAAGGGAGAAATTTATAGCCATCCCCATAATAAAAACCGCTGGCATCGGCGGTTACTAACTTTATAGCCAATAGAATTCTAGGAGAATCAAAAATGATCAAAAAGTCTATTCTGCTGTGCCTTGCCTTAATGGCATCCTCGTTTACGTTTGCACAATCATCAGTCGACGGAGTTTGGAATTTCGCAATGAGCAGCCAAATGGGCTCCGTGGACGCATCCGTTACCATCAAAACAGATGGTAACGTGCTTAAGGGACTATTTGATGTGGGCGGAGGACGCACATGGGCGATGGAAGAAGGAGTCGTAGACGGGAATAGCATCTCGTTTAAGATTAATAGAGATGGCGCATCTATGACTTATGTCATGAACGGAGAGATAAGCGGGGACATAATCAATGGCACTGCCTCTGCACTTGGTAGCGTAGTTGATTGGTCAATGCGCCGAGAACAATAACGGAAAGCCGCAGACGATTAGGTGAGGATTTCTGCGGCATATCAACCAAATGCAGTGACTTAGCGGAGTTGCCGACAAACCGTCTGAAATAGTTAGTGACTAACGTAGTCGCTGGTAATTACCCCCATTAAAATTGCATCTTCAGCTTCAAGCTCATACCTTACATGGCACGCTAGTAGTCCCCGACCTCAGTTTGATTTAACCCTTTTTGATCTCCAAGCTTGAGATCGACCATAACTATGCCGGTGGCCTCACGTAATCTTTAAGGATCAATGTCAGCGCGCTGCCGCGCCTGCAGTGAACGCCAATCCCGCCGCGTACATAAATTTGCCAACGTGGTACTCTACCAACTACACAATAAAAATAGAACAGCACAGAATTTTTCTGGTGAGGAACCTATCCTTTCGCTGCGCTGGCTAAATTACAAAGGTATCCAATGCTAAAACTAAAGAACCGGCTCCCCGGAAATCCCTACAAAATCTCCCTAATTGCACTAATATTTCTCACTTCTTGCTCGGAGCCCGCACCCGTTCCTGTGAACGTTATGGACGGAATAGACACAAGCTCATCTCAGGCCACTGCCAGTAGTGCGCTGTCTATTCACAATAGCGCCTTGGTATTAGATGCCCACGCAGATATCGTCATTCCTGAAACATCAGCCAGCTTTTTGAGCCCTGACGGACTATCCCAAGTGGATCCATCGAAAATGATCGTCGGCGGAGTTGACGCTGTGGTTATGTCGATTGCAGTCGGACCTGGTCCTAGAACCCTAGAGGGTGACCTTGCGGCTCGTGCCGAAGCCGATGAAAAACTTGCCGCCGTCAAAGAGTTAGCTGCAAACAGCGCCGGCCAAGTAATTATCGCTAGCACGTCCGAGGACGTTCTCTCTGCACATGAAAATGGTAAACTCGCTCTAATTCTTGGATTTCAAAATGCCAGATCGTTACAGCAGAGCATTTCCGCGATTGATGAATTCTACGAAGCAGGTGTGCGCGTGTTTGCACTTAATCACTTAGGTCACAATGAGTATTCAGATTCGTCCCGACCTTACTTTGATGGTGAAAAAGGCGAATATGAGATAACTGAAGAGCATAAAGGCTTGTCCTCTCTAGGCGTTTCTGCAATTGAGAAAATTAATTCTCTGGGCGCTATTGTTGATATTTCCCAAATGTCTAAAGCCGCAGCCATGCAGACCCTAGCAATAACCACCGCCCCTGTAATAGCGAGCCACTCTAACGTAAGAGCAATATCGGATGCGGATCGTAACCTTTCAGATGAAGAAATTGATCTGGTTGGTGAGAATGGCGGTGTAATTCACGTGGCGGCGTTTAGGGCTTATCTATTAAATATTTCAGACCCCGAATTTATATTGACACTGCGCAGACTCCGCAGAGAAGCCGGCGTATCAGAGGACTATAGCTATCCCTTCGAGCTATATTGGGAAATTGAAGACCTTGAAGAAAGATACGCTTTCACCACTGCGGTAAGCGATCTGCTTGGGCCGGCAAGCGTTGAAAACATGGTCGATCATATTGACTATATTGTGGAACGTATAGGCATTGACCATGTTGGTATAGGCAACGATTTCAATCATGGCAGCAGAATTGATGGCTATGAAGACGCAAGTGAAGCCGCCAATATTACAGTCGCATTAATAGAGAGGGGCTACTCTGAGGCAGATATTGGAAAAATATGGAGTGGCAACTTTCTAAGAGTACTTGATGCGGCGGCCCAAAAAAGAACTCAACCCTAGTCAACCTCAGGCTTAGCTATTTACTCTTGATAGTTAATATCGATTAGATGAAGCCCCTTAGCTTTTGCTTTGGGGCAAATCTTATTCTCCACCGGATTTCGTAGTAAATCCTCAATAAAATTTGAATCGAACTTCCCTTTCCCTACCTCTAAAAGGGTGGCGACAATATAACGAATCATATGTTTTAGAAACCCACTCCCTTCAATTTCAAAGTAGTACACGGTAGTACCGAAATCAGATAAATTGGATTTCAACAGCTCAAGCTTGTTAACCCGACGGACCGTATAACCAGCACTTTTGTCTCTGGTTGAGAAGCTATAAAAATCGTGCTCTCCGACAAAAACATCACAAGCTTTATTAATTTTCTGATGAAACGATGACTCGTCCTCAGCACCCCGCCCTAGAAGGGGCACATGAGCCACTATATCGCCAAGCACTGGCAAACTGACTTTCTCAATAGAGAAGTAGTAGCGATATTTTTTACTGACACAGTCCCTATTAGGGTTAAATTCTTTTGCACAGCTTAAGCAGGAGCGTATGCGAATATCAGCAGGCAAAAGTGAATTCAATCCAAGTAAAAGCTTAGCCGGATCAATTACTAACGAGATCGTTAATTTGGCTACTTGACCTTGAGCATGAACGCCTCCGTCGGTGCGACTTGCGCCAGCAACTATGCAGTCAGCAAAGCCACAAATTTGCCTGAGCACCTTAAGAATTTCGAATTGAACTGTTGGTTTTACCCCACCATCACCAAGATCCTGCCAACCAAAATAATGACTGCCTTTATACGATATTATCACTCGGTAATACTGAGGTGTCATGATGACCAGTTCCATGTCGTTGCTACGCAGCCAAAATACCGCAACCTGTACTTTTAAAACTCGTAGCCAGATTGAGTTCAGGCTCAGGTAAAGAAAGGCTACTCTATAATATTACTCCTACTAAAGCACTCACCCTGGTTGGAATTCTCTGCTAATTTCACTCTATAGGCTTACAACTTTGAGTAATGGAAACTTTATTCAGAAAGTCAATTTTCATGATTAAAAGGGCAAACATGAACTACCCGCTACATGCCACCGGCGCTTTCTTAGCAGTATTCACACAGCAATCGAACGCTTCTGAAGCAGATTCTACGTTGGCCACAAGGAGCAGCTTGAAGCTAACCTAATCGAGCAATACCAGTCTTTTAGCAAGCGCCCTTTGTTTATAGAGTACATCGGATTTCTTGATAGAGGTGCCAGCAAGCAGCCTATCACTATTGTTCACCATCGCAGTCTAACCTCATCAAATCGAGTCCTTGTCATCGCAATGAATGATAACGCGAGAGTGTTCTCCACCGAAATGGAACACCCCGTAATGATTGGCGTCCCTATAGCGGATCGAATTAGCGACCTCACCCCGCCTATTTCCGATACCGCAGTGAAGGGGTCCCCGCAATAGGAAAATGCCCAAATTACCGACCCAAACTCAGATGATATGATTAGGTTCCTAAAAGATGAACTACAGCCCTATGCGGAAGAGAGGTACGGCCCCTCTTTTCACAAAGTCCTTTTTGGCTATAGCCTAGGCGGAATATTTACACTTCAAACCTTAATCACCGAACCTGAGCTCTTTGATTCCTAAATTACAGCTAGCCCGTCGCTTTGGTATCGCAACACTACTATGAAGCGTTCACAATCGCGGCCTCAAAACACCTAGCCGCTTTGGTGAACGTCGCTTAATTCTATCCGCAGGCGAAGATGAGCCTTCTATTGCTGTTGGTATCCGAAATTTCGAACGTTTGCTAATCGGACTCACATGCCTTTGATCACACACCTCAACGCAATATGGAAACCGATCACGGCCACAATCGAACTCTTTCATTCCTCTATTGCTGGGACAGGATTTTCAATACTGACGATGTGGTCGCACCCTAGTGCAATGATAAGCGCGAGTACACTAGATGAATTTCACGATTTTGTTGATGAATGGCTTAGCAATACCAGCTGCGTTGCCAATTCGCCGCTGCGTAGCGCAGCTTACTTTGGTATTTTTGCGGCAAAACTTACCGCTGAAATGATTACAATGAAATGCGCACCCTTTATGACTTTGCGCGCAAAGCCATGCCCTTCAACTCGCGAACGCTCGCCTCCATAATACTGCCCTTGCTTGCCGGTTTTTCTAATATGCCAGAGGACAAAAAAATTCTGGGGCACGACTTATGATTCGTTTCCAAAGAATAAACCTTCCTCGGGAATCGCCACACACAACATTTACAAGGAAATCGTGAATTATTTATCGACACATGGAAACTAAAACCGGTTTATTTGGTTTTTCTATTCAAATTGCTTGAGTTAGGCTCGAACAGTAAACCAAATAAACGAGGACAATTATGAAAACCTATAAAAAATACCATAGTTTAAGAAACCTCTCCTTAAGCCTTCTGTGTCTTACAACAATGAGCATGACCAATGCAGCCGAAATAGCTAGCGCGGCACCCGAAGACGTAGGTATGTCATCTAAAAGACTACAGCGCATCAATAGGGTGATGCAGCGCCATATAGATGCTGGCGACATTCAAGGCGCCGTCACTATAGTCGCCAGAAAAGGCAAGCTTGTGCACTTCGAGACCCATGGGTTGCTGGACGTCGATAACAAACGTCCAATGAAAGATGACTCTTTGTTCATAATGATGAGCTCAACCAAACCCATTCTTGGGGTGGCAACCATGATGATGATTGAGGAGGGACTATTACGGCCGGAAGATAAGGTCTCAAAATACATTCCTGAGTTCGCAGACATGCAAGTCGCAGTCCTAGCAGACTCAGTTAAAGACGTTAGCCCTTATCGGGTCGACCCTCAAAATGCTCCTGCTCATCGATTAGTACCTGCACACCGCGAAATTACCATTCATGACCTTCTGACTCATACGTCAGGGTTAGTAAGTGGCGGCCTTGGCACTGCCATTCAAGAGCGTAAACGACGCGGGTCAGACGCAACACTTAAGACTCAAATGCCGGTTTATGCATCCTACGCGCTGGACTTTCAGCCGGGTGCACGCTGGGCATATAGTCCCGGTGTAGGCCTGGACGTTGTTGCCCGTATTGTTGAAATCGTCTCAGGTAAAACATTTGAGGAGTTTCTAAATGAACGCATTTTCGAACCTTTGGACATGACCGATACTTACTTTAATGTGCCTACTGAATACCAAAGCCGCCAAGTTGTAATTTCAGACCGAGATATGTCCCCCTTTTTTGATCGCCCTACCACAAAATACTTTTCCGCGTCTGGCGGACTAACCAGCAGTGCTGAGGACTACTTAAAGTTCGAGCAAATGCTTGTCAACGGCGGCGAGTTATTTGGCAATCGCTTGTTAAGCCCGCGATCAGTGAGAATGATGGGCAGCAATCAAATTGGCGATTTATACAGAGGGTTTTCACAAACTCAAGAAGGCATGGGATTTGGCTATACCGTTGGCGTCACTGTCGACCCTATCACCGCTAATGCAAGACGCAGCGCTGGCGCATTTGGCTGGGGTGGCGCCTTCGGCACACGCTCATGGACCGACCCAGAAGAAGAATTAACCGCTGTCATTATGTTGCAGCAGCCACACCCAGCCACTCAATACGATTTTGAGAATGCCGTGCAACAAGCCATCATCGAATAGTCAGCTCGCCAACATTGCCTTGACGTCACCCCTGTCACCGCAGCTCGGGTGATGTCACAGCATTCTCACTGATTTTTACAATCCGACCTTACAAAAATTATTAATAATATTTAATAGTGAACGTTTGTTATCTCAAAAAATCGCCCGCTATGCGTACATTATGCAGTCAATACTCTGCCCAAATCATGCCCTTTTATTAAATGCTATGTTGATCGGTTTTCCTTAATCAAAGAATGGTAGACACTCTAAATCAACGCCGGCTTCAAGCATTTGCAAAACATGTGAGTGATGATTACTCTGAATCACAAGGCTTGCCTTACTCAACATGGCATGAGGTATCATGGCTGTTGTTAGCCCCCTAAATAATCCACCGAGGTTTGGTCTGTGATAGCAGTTAAGTTAATTAAAGGCACTTTAGTTAAAGATACTTTGGTTAAAAGTGCTTTAGTTATTGCCACTTTCATCTTACTTCCTCTGTCTATGACGGCTTCTTCAGCTGAGGAAGAATTTTCACTTTTAATACTTGAAGCTAACCTAATTGCGGAAATTGAAGGGCAGCAAGCAGGTCTCAGCCCCGAAGAGATTATAAATTCTTATTACTCTTTGTTAGATGAAGTTGCCGCTGCTACGGTTAATCTCCATCGGCGGGAATTGAATTCTCTCAATCCTAGATATGAAGTTGCCTACAAAGCCGCTGATAGCGCAGAGTTAGCAGAGCTTATGGATGAAATCAGTTTCCATTGGGGAGCCATAAAAAGCATGCACTCAAAGCACTTTATCCGCAATGTGCAAACGTTGTTAAGCACAGCTTATGATCGAGAGCTTGCAGAAATCCTTTCTTCACCTATACCCAAATAGCTGCACCACAAAAATCAAAGGCAGCTAGATTAAACGTGCTAAGAAAAAGTTGATTTATTGGTAAAAAAATCAACTTCTCAAATCCTATGTCAGCAATCTTCCGACAGCTTCAGGCACAAACACAGACGCAGACACAGACACAGACACGCTTCAATATGTCTGATTTCCTCTCTTTAACAAACAGACTGGCGGCTGTCATAATTCAGCCAATACTCGGAGATTCGCTCCTACCGCAATACTAGCCGTACTATGTTATACCGTCCCTTACCCTCTACTGCAGCCGCTCTCGAAGGAGATCAGCGGAGTTATTATTTGTTAATCTGTGGTACGAATGGCTATGAATCTGATCCTATCAGAGTAATCTCTTGTTTCTTCACCAACAACCCCATCTCCGTTGAACGAACCACTCTGATCTTAACACCGTATCTGGCACCCTTCCCCCCCCCCCCCAAAAAACCGTATCCACTCGATACGAAATAGAAAAAGCATCACGCAAGGGAGTTAGTTCTTGCGAATACTAGTCACGCAATGAGGACAACAAAAACACAACACAATGAAATAGGTAGCTTTCTTATCGAACGCAGGATCTCCACGTACCACCACCATTAAACGGTCAAGATAAGCTCCGTATTAACTAGATTGCTGAGGAATAAAGGCCCATCATAGAGTTAACTCTTTTTTGATTTTAAAGACAGCTTAAAGGTAACGTTGACGAGCTTCTAACGATGTCATTGGCTCATCAATCTTGACGCCGGGCACCCAGCCTTAAGTTATGGCTTATCAAAAAAACGGGCCAGGCTTCACTGCAAAGCCACATATCAATGTCTTTTACAGGTAAACGTCGTGCGCTGACTCAGGGATTACGTTAGGTATATTGCCTCTGAGGTTTTAAGCTCGCAGCTTAAATTCAGTCAACAAATATTTTGAGTATAGATTCTAATGAGCAATACAAAGAACTTGCCGTATCACACAGCAAAAATTCCTGATAATGAAAATGAGCGATTAACAGCACTTTATAAATTAAAGATTCTGGATACCGCGCCGGAACCTCGCTTTGATCGTCTGACAGAATTAGCTGCCGACGTACTCAATGTTCCTATCGTGCTAATCTCGCTGGTGGATGAGAACCGACAGTGGTTTAAGTCGAGCTGTGGCTTTGCGGCAACCCAAACTCCACGTAAACAATCTTTCTGCTCTCACGCACTTCATTATGATGACATAATGTTGGTAGACGACGCTCTAACCGACGAACGTTTTCGACATAACCCATTGGTCACGGGCGAGCCATTTGTTCGTTTCTATGCTGGCGCGGTTCTTCATTCCCCGGAAGGTCTGCCTTTGGGTACACTGTGCTTGATTGACACCCGACCCCGCACCTTCTCAAAGAAAGAACAAGGACAGTTGATTGCATTTGCCAGACTCGTTCAAGCTGAAATGAATCAAGATATCACCGATGCCCAGTCCCGTATGCAATCTCAATTGTCTGCTCACCTAGACCCTATGACAGGCTTTTTTAATTACGCAGAGTTTTGTAACCGATGTGAAGCCATCCTTAGTCCACAGGATGAGAAGGGACAAGATGCCTTACTGTTCATTTCCCTACCCCAGTTAGATTTTATCTATCGGGTCCATGGCCTCGAGATCTATCAGCGTGTCATCGGCCCTGTCGCTCAAATCCTAGTCAGAGCTTTTGCAGATGAGGAAACTCTTTTTGGGCGCCAGCTCCGTGAAGGATTATTAGTTTTCATCAATGGCAATCAACAGTCTCTTGAAGAACTTGCTAAAAAAGCCCAGCAGGCTTTAAGAGATGAGATTCAACTTCCAAGCTCTGTCCCTGATTTAGCAATCCGCATAGGTGTGGCTAAAGTAATCAACAATATTGATCAGACGACATATCACTGCAAAGCTGCAGCTAGATCCATGCCGCAAGAAAAAGGTATCCACTACAATATTTTTTCAGACGAAGATTATTTTGCTGAAAGTCGCGCCAGTGACATAGCTTTACGTCTCCTTCATGCTATCGAAGAGGACGAACTAAACTTACACTTTCAACCAAAAGTCAGTGTGAGCACAGGCCATATTTTGGGCGCCGAAGCCCTGCTCCGCTGGAGAGACGATAAGCTTGGGGAAGTGCCACCTGAAGAAGTAGTCAACGCTGCGGTCTCCGCTGACCTAGTCACAGTTTTAGACAACTGGGTGTTGGCGGCGGCAATAAAGCAAATAGCTTATTGGCAAACAGCCGGCTTAGAACCGGTTCCTATTTCAATTAATCTTGGCGCTGAAAGTTTTGCCGAACCGGCTTTGCCCAGCCGAATTCAAACGCTGCTGACCACTTACAATGTGCCTGCTGAACTGCTACAGATCGAAGTTTTGGAAACCGCAATCTTACACGACTTCGATTCTATACTCCCTATCATGCAAGCTATTACCCAAATTGGCGTGCAGTTTGCGTTAGACGATTTTGGCACAGAATATTCTTCGCTGCGTTATTTGCAAAAGCTACCTATTTCAGTTGTTAAAATTGACAGAAGCTTTGTACAAGGTCTAGTTGCTAATCAAGAAGATGCCGCATTGGCAATGGGCATTATTTCCATCGCCCACGATCTTGGAATGAAAGTGATTGCAGAGGGAGTAGAAAACCGGGAACAATATGTTGTTCTGCGATCGTTCCAGTGCGACGGAATTCAGGGAAATTTATTTCGCGCTGCCTGCTCTGGCGATGAGATAGCTGACTACCTTTTACCTAATTTTTGCTTCCCACTGCCCGCCTTTCACCAGTAGGTTTACATTATAATTAGCGCGCATTTCTATTTTGAACCGTTCAATAAATAGGAGACAATTACCACTCCTCTCAAGGCCATCTAGATCTGTACTTGGTTAATAACTGAACAGAGAGCGATGGTCATCGAACAAGAAAAACTCTTTTCAGCAACGGCCTAGGAGCTGCCATCGATTGAAACGTTCTGGATAAACCATAAACACAGACGAAATAACTGGCGAGGTGCTCACGATAGGTTTTCTATCTGTGAAACTTCGTCAGTTTTACAATATCTATGTACGTATTCCCAATGAGCGACCTATTAAGAGTCATTATTTAAACCTCTCCGACACCACCATTAGAGGCTTAAATATCTAAATTAGCATGGCCAATAAAGACGACATTAAAAGAGTGTAAGAGTTATTATTAGGCATTGCTCAGGCTTTATCCCTTCTGGTTTGAGCAGCCAAACCTGCTCATATTTTTTCACGATTCGACGATTCATCACTTAACTTATAGTTTTCAGTTTGGGCGAAGCGAATAAATTATTTAGCGTTGCCCAATGAGTTAGCCGAAGCCATAACATCATGTTTTTATTCTGTGTCGGGAGAGGGGGAGGTAGAAATTCTCTTTCATTGCACACTTTATGTCGGCAGCGAGACGGGCCCTTTTCCTGTTCAAATTGCTGATGGCTACCTTAGCTTGCAGCATGCGGTTAACCGAAAACTTCAGCCAAACCTCCACAATCCGCCGATCATCCCGGCTTGCATCTAAGGTTATCTAAGCGCCCACTCTAGAGTTTCGGCGACCACTCCACATTTCAGAAACAGTGGGTGAAATAATCAGAAAAGCCTGGCTCAATCAATGATGCTGTGGATGAGTCGGCGTCTATACCGGTAGCTAGTAAGATCAGACGCGTAGGCCCAGATGTGAAACAGGCTTTTAGACTTTTAATAACGATGTCCATCAGTCAACAGTTCTTTCATGATAGCATCGCCACAAGCTAACTTTTGCAGGTCAATATTTCGTTTATCTAACAGCATTCCAGCTAACAGATTTCTTAGCATGCCCGCTTATCCTACATTCCATTCTATTAAAACCGCATAAAGGTCCATAATGTAGCAAGTTTTTCCGCTTCCTATCAGACGTCCAGCGCAACAATGTTACGATTTATTTAGCGCTGTAGGCGTAGCTATAGGATAATTTGGACCTTTGCACTACCGTATACGCCTTTATTTGAGTCGCCGCTTACCGTCTCCGTGTATATTTCAACCGCTTGGTCAAGGGGCCCTGTATTGATCGCATCGATTTTTAGACTTTCAACCATCTTGTTTGGCGTCGCCATTCTTATCTTGGGGCATGGATTGCAGCTGGCCTTTATGCCACTGCGCGTTCAAATGCTTGGCTGGACAAGTGCTCAGGGTGGCTTACTGAGTTCCCTGTACTTTGTTGGCTTTTTATGTGGCTGCTTCATCGTGCCCAAAATGGTAAGCCGAGTAGGACATATACGATGTTTTGCGGTACTGACGTCGGTAATGGCCACCTCAATTCTTAGCCTAGGGCTTTTGGAAAACTATTATTTTTGGATGGCGTTGCGTGTAATAACCGGCTTTTCTATTGTGGGCCTATACCTAGTCATTGAAAGCTGGCTGAACGCGGAAGTTGGCAATGAGGTACGTGGCGGCGTATTGGCCACTTACACTGTAATCGTATTAACCTGTTTAGCTCTAAGTCAGCTCTTACTTAATGCGTCTTCACCTGGCGGTTATTCCCTTCTAATACTATCAGCCATTCTAATAATCTTAGCGGCAGTTCCAGTTTGTTTGACCAGCTCGACACAGCCACAAGCCATACCTAGCGCCACGTTCTCACCATTATTGGTAATCAAGACTTCCCGCGCAGCGGCTTTAGGCTCGCTAATCGCCGGCCTTATCTCAGGTTCGGTTTATGGCTTAGGCGCCATCTATGGCAGTCAGGTGGGCCTGGATGTCCGAAGTATTAGTATTATGATGGCATTAGCAATTGCAGGCGGCGCACTCGCCCAATTGCCTTTAGGCAAAACTTCCGACCGTGTCGATCGGCGCCTGGTCATCCTTGCTTGCATGGCTTTTGGAGCCTTAGTTGCGGGGGCGGCCTTATTTGTGCCACAAACTATGGCCTTCGGGGTAATGTTTCTGTTTGGAGCTTCGGTGATGCCAATCTATGCACTTAGCCTAGCGCTTGCTAGCGACAATGCTAAAGACAGTAATTTTTTGGAAGTCGGTACAGGTTTGATGATGACCAATGCCGCAGGCTCAGTTATTGGGCCCCTACTCACCTCACAACTTATGTTCCGGTTTGGTCCAGAATACTTTTTTATTACCAATCTCTGCATATTGGTCTGTGGCGCAATCGCGGTTGTAATAATGATTAAGACTAAAACTGCTGCTGTAGGGCACCCTAGTGATTTTGCCTTGGCGACCTCAGCATCGGCTCAAGCGGCACTGCAGCTGGACCCTCGGGGCGAAGAGGAAAGTGATTCAGCAGGCAGCGAAGTCATTGATGAATTGGATATAACAGACAGTGAGGTCATCGATGAATCTGACCCCCCAACCCAAGCATAGGCGCTTCTGCACCGTGAGACTTTTGGGTAAGGTAGCTTATTAAATCCTTCCCACACGGGTGCTATTCCTGGCACCCCACTTCTGGCAGTTCTTTCCCTTTCAAATCACCACACTCGCAGCCTAGAAAATAAGCTTTGATAGATCCACGAGCCATCTTGCATGTAACCGAAAACAGGAGTTTTACAGCAACTATCAAAGGCAAGCTCTTTGTCAGGGTCATCTTCGAACATCCCAATTTCATTAGCTTCACAAAATGTGGCTAATCCCTGTCTCTCAGAACTGCTGTAGCAATACCCGCTAGCGTTCTGAAACGTTGGGTTGGCCCAAGTAGTCGCAGGTTCTGTCCCGCTTTAGCCGCCCGCTTGACGTCATGATCAAAGGGGCTTAAATTTCTCCCAAATAGTTTAAGGACCTGCAATGCAGCTAAATATGTCGATGCTTCCGCCCCAACTGCAGAACCATCATCTATAAAAAAATTTCGCTACCAAATCAATTCCCTGCTGAGATCCAGAAAGCACAGACACCTGCTCTGCCCCACGGAAAAGACCTTTTTTTAATAACTGAGCACAGATCAATTCACGGTCTCCGGCACTCTCACCATATTGAAGAAATTTTGGGGCATGC
>Ga0307488_10002644_pt1 | contig 15101 bp, 7 predicted proteins | sample SB02metaG_FD_202248 | JGI IMG/M metagenome (GOLD analysis project Ga0307488, IMG submission 202248) | Sea-ice brine microbial communities from Beaufort Sea near Barrow, Alaska, United States - SB 0.2 | ecosystem: Environmental > Aquatic > Marine > Coastal | place: USA: Alaska | collected 2017-05-06 | reverse complement strand
CACACTCAACGCACACTCAACACGACATATCATACTCGTCGTTCAAATATTTCGATCACTATAATCCAATACAATAATAAAAATCTTTCATAAATCCATAAAAGAGAAGAATAAAATGAGATATGTACAGTCAAAATGTTGGCAATTTGTGTTTGCTTACAGCTTAGCGTTATTCAGCACTATTACTTCGGGTGCAACAATCACTATTCAAGGTAGCTGTGGCGGTTTACCGGGTGGAGCTTGGGATGGTGCTAAGTGTATTTTAACCTCAGATCTTGTAATTGCTTCCAGTGACAGCGTTCTTGTCGCATACCCGAATATTTTATACATTCAAAGTGGTAAAACCTTAACCATTGATTCCGGTGCTAGTCTGGTTAACCAGGGCCAGATAGAAAATTATGGTGCTTTGGTTAATAACGGCTTGCTTACAAATAGTTATGCGGAGCTACGTCATCATTTCCCAACCGCAACCTATAGTGGTAATTCGCTAAATTCGGGAGATCTGTACTTTTCCGGAACTTTACCTGTGGGTGATACAGATGTTGGAGTATTCAGTACAGGTATTGTTGATCAAGTTAAGCAGGGCGACACCCTGACCATCGCTAATGGTTCGAGCTTAACAATTCCTTCAGGCCATCGTTTTGTTAATGACGGCACCTTGATTGTTAACTATGGCGGTACAGTTAACAATAACGACCGTTTTGAAAACAACGATACAGTGCAAATTAGTGGCGATATTATCAGCACAAATGCGTTAACTAATAGCTTGGGTGCACAGCTTAAAATCTTAGGAAGCACAGCTACCTTACAGATTAATTCAGGTACATTAATCAACTTAGGAACCATTGAAAATCAAGGCACCTTTCAAAATAATGCAACGATTAATAATGGTTTTACAATAGGCAATAGCAACGATAATGCACCAAACACTCTGATTGATAATCAAGGTAGCTTAATTAATAACGGCACAATTCATAATGGCAACCATAACGGAAGTGGCAGTATTGAAACCGTTGGTGCTATTGAAAATTACAGTACGATCAACAATCAGGGCGGCAGTATCATCATTAATCAGCAATACCCTGCCAAGCGTGGTTCGTTGACCCTTTATAATGCATCGACTGTCACTAACAATGGTACGTTAACCCTAAATGCTGGTGGGGGCATGGCATTAAATTCAGGTAGTACTATTAATAATTATCTAACCTTCGAGGTGTTTTCGAACCTTAGCATTAACAGTGGCTCGGAAATCACTAACCACTCTGATGCGACGCTTTCGACTTCTGATGGGGCTGGGCGAATCATAAATAATGGTGGCATTATTAATAATAACGACTCTTCCACAATGACGCTTGCTCCAAATACTTCAATTTTGAACAGTGGTAGTATTATTAATAATGCCTCCTTCACAAGTAGAGGTAAGATAGAAAATGATGGACGTGGTCTATTTGAAAACAACAATTATTTTTACAACATCGGGCTGATCACTAATGTCTCGACCATTATAAATAATGGAGACTTTGGCAGTACCACAGCGTTTCAAAATAACTACAACGGCCATATCATCAACTACGGGGGTGTAATTACCAATAACTCTACGGGTACATTTACCCTAAACACCTTTGATAACTATGCGCAATTCATCAACTATGGCACCTTAAGCCTGCTACGCGATATTATTCAATATGATGGTAGTGAGTTAGCCCTGCTATCGGGGGAGGCTTCAAATTATGGTCTGTTTGAAAATAAAACTGGCGCTACCATATCTTTTACTGAAGGTCTATTTACTAATATTGGTAGCTTAGAAAATTACGGTGTCATTGCTGACTCCACCGCTAGTTCTTTGGCATTTACCAATAATGGCGAGTTGACCAACTGGGCTTGTGATGGTGGTGTTTTAGATGCGCAAGTAAGTGGTACTGATACTATTAACAATTGTAAACTTGTTGCTATTTATGCAAGTAACTCAACAAATACTGCTTGTGATCTTACTGGCACATGGAATGCGGCCAAAAGCCGTTGCGAAGGAACTATTTTTCATATAAAGGATACTACCTGTAGCAATATGAACGGGCAATGGAATAACACCACTAAGAACTGTAATGTGGATAGCTTTTTATCGGAAGCTAATATCATCGTTAATATTCCTGAAGGTAACACGCTCACCATTAATGGTACCGCAACTATCGAAGGCAGCTTTTTTGGCCTAGGCAAATTGGTGAACTACGGCACCATCAACACAGATGGGCCTATGACCTTAACCGGAAGTATTCCGAGTGAAAATAACGGTACGTTTAATAACAATGGCGTTATGGAGGTTTGGGGGCCAGCCAGTTTCAATAACGTGGGTAACCTTAACAATTTGAGCACGGGTGAAGTCGTGCTGAAGACGGATGGTGTTTTTAATAATACAGGTAATTTTACTAATGAAGGTCTGCTGAGTCTAGACGGTATTAATATTACAGATAATACAACTGAAACATCTCCTGGTGTATTTAAAATTATTGTAACTGATTCTTTGCAAAGTACTGTTGCGCGTTTTAACAACAATTCATATGGCAAATTTGTCAATGAAAACACTGGACAGATTATCATTCGTGATGACGGCATCTTTTTTAATAAAGCCAACTCAGATTTTAAAAACTATGGTGTTTTAGACATTTTAGATGACGTTGAAAATAAGGATTTACATTTCGATATCGATGACCTGATTAATGAAGAAGTCTTAGACGAAGGCGAATTTTATGATGGGTACCGTGACCCTTTACGTATAGCAACTTTTATCAACACAGGCGTATTTACCCAATATGGAGGTGCCTCGATCACTAATTATGACCAGCTTTTAGTCGCTACTGATGGTCTACTAAACATAGAAGGTGGAACATTCACTAACCATGGTGAGTTTAAAATTTATAAAGAAGCAACCGTGTATACACGTATTAATGCAGTTATTCTTAATCAGGTCGATGGGTTTATTGAAAACCTCGGAAACTTATTTAGTGAAAGTACCATAGATAACTACGGTGAATTTTTTAGCGATGCTGGCAGTTTTTTTGAAAACTTATTTTCTTTCTCTTTTCATAATAAGGCAGGCGGAATCTTTACCAATGCGGGCACTGTAAGGAATACTGGTGGTTTTTTTGATAATCAAACTGGCTCAGTGTTCATTAACCTTAAGGGCTTCTTTGAAAATGGAGACGGCACTTTAAGTAATGAAATCAATGCCACAGTAGTGAATACAGGCACAATTGATGTAGGTACAGGCTCATTTATCAATGATGGCGATACCAATAACTTTAATGGTGCGAGCATCCTTGGAGTGATAAATGGTATCCCTGCACAGCAAATTAATAACGCCCCACCAATCTCAGATAATCAAGAGATAAAACTTCAGATTAATACCATAGTAGAAATTTTCCCATCTGCAACTGATGAAGAGGGACAAGCACTTACTTATTCATTTGTTGGAAGTCCAATAAATGGTCGTTTAATAAGTGGTCAAGGGCATTATTTTTACGCACCTAATCTTGGTTTTGTTGGTGAAGATTCACTTTCTTTTATCGCATCAGATGGAATAACTGACAGTAATGTTGGCGAAATTAACATAGCGGTTAGCATCAATAATGCACCCAACGCAGTCGCACAAAGTTTAACTCTTGCAGAAGATGGCAGTTTGGCCATTACTTTATCGGGTACCGATGTGGATGGCATCGTTGAGAGCTTTGCAATAGTTAGTAATCCTAGCCAAGGTATCTTGACTGGGACAGTACCGAATCTGACCTATGTCCCTAACGCCAATTATTTTGGGTCTGATAGTTTTACATTTACCGTTACGGATAATGATGCTCAAACTTCGGTTAATGAAACCATTGATATTACTGTAACGGATGTCAATGATGCTGCGACTGGTCAGCCAATCATTTTAGGAACATTATTGAGAAATGAAACTCTCAGTATTGATACTTCCGCGATTGCTGATAATGATGGGTTAGATACATTTAACTATCAATGGAAACGCAGTGGATTAGCTGTAGGCTCCAATGCAGATACTTATTTATTAGGTACAGATAATGTTGGCCAATCGGTAAGTGTTGTCGTCTACTTTACTGATCAGGGAGGATATAATGAGGCTGTCCAAAGTGGTATTACAGCTACAGTATCCGATTTAGACTCCGATAATGATGGTATTTTCGATTTGGATGAAGGTACTGGTGATTTTGATGGAGATGGAACCCCTAATTACCTTGATGATGATTCCGATGGTGATGGTATTCTAGATATTGATGAAGGTACTGTAGACTCGGATGCTGATGGTATTAAAGACTACCTTGATATCAGCCTTGATGAAGATGGCGATGGCATTCCCGATAAGCTTGAAGGTACGTTGAATTCAGATACTGACAACGATGGTATTAATGATGCCTTTGATACGGATAGTGATAATGATGGAATCTCTGACTTTGACGAATCAGGAGCAACGGATTTAGATACGGATAATGACGGAATCGACGATGCCTTTGATGTGGATAATACCGGCGGAACTGATGCCAATGGTGATGGTATTGATGATGACGTTGTACCATTAGATACTGATAATGATGGTATTCCAAATTATGTAGACCGTGACAGTGACAATGACAGCGTGCCTGATATTCTTGAAAATAAAGTTGGATTAGCACTTAAGCAATCAGCTAGATCCTATAAAAATACAATAAAAATTCTTCCTTTAATACCGATGTCTGATATTGATATTGATGGTGATGGACTATTGAATTATGTTGATCCTGATAGTGATAATGATGGAATCAGTGATTTAGCTGAAGCCGCCACTATTTATATTGATAGCGATATGGACCAAATCATCGATGAATTTGATGTTGACTTCACTGGTGGTGTAGATGCAAACCTAGATGGTGTTGATGATGCCGCATTACTTCATAACTCTGATAACGATACAACGCCTGACATGTTTGATTTGGATTCTGATAATGATGGTCATAATGATGTCGTAGAGGCTGGACTTTCTGATATTGATATGAATGCCCTAGTGGATTCATCCGCAGAGAGAACAGACGATCCTATGGACACTGATCTTGATACATTGGCTGATTATCGTGATCTAGACAGTAACGACGATGGTATTTTTGATATTGTCACCAGTGGTGCAGCTACTTTAGATATTGATGGTGATGGTCAGATTGACGATGCATCAATCGATTCTGATAAAGACGGTATCATAGATAGTATGGATAGTGAGCCCAACCACTTCGGTACTAAACTTGATCGTGATAACGATGGTGTTCCAAGTAGTATCGATCTTGATGATGATGGGGATGGAATATCAGATCAAGTTGAAGGTGTAATCGATTCCGACAATGATGGAATCATTAATTCGCTCGATAGTGATAGTGATAATGATGGATTATCCGATAGCTTTGAATCCGACCGACCTGCACCATTAGGTGTCGATATAGATCGAGATGGTATTGATGATCAGTACGATATTGATTTTACTGGTGGAAGTGATTCTGACATGGATGGTGTTGATGATATATTTAATACAGTCGATACTGATTCAGATGGTTTTCCTGATTACCTCGATACTGACTCTGACAATGACGGTATATCTGATACTGAAGAACAATTAACAGTCCCCTTGATGAATTCTGATACTGATTTAGATGGCATTGATGATGCTGTTGATGTCGACCAAACTGCTGGTGTAGACCAAAATAATAATGGCCAGGATGACAGCACAATTTCAAATACGGATCTGGATGGTGACGATGTTCTAGCTTATAGAGATTCTGACACGGATGGCGATGGTATACTTGATAGTAGCGAGAACGGCGATTTTAACAATGATGGAATAAATGATCGATTGCAGGTACCTGTTGAAGTAAAGGCAACCTCAGGTGGTTCATTTTCTACCGGCATAGTCATGATGTTATCTATTGTAGCGCTCTGTCGACGAAGAAAACTACTTAAAAAGACCGTGTTAATCGCATTGTCTTTAATACCATTTACCTTGAGTGCTGAAACCGGTGACAAGAAAAAATGGTGGTATGCAGGATTATCTCTCGGGCAAGCCAGTTTCGAACCTCAAACAGCAATGACAAACTGGAAAACAGATGATAATACCGACTCATCAAAAAAAGTCCTCATCGGATACAATATCAATCAAGACTGGTTCGCAGAATTTGGTTATGGACAATTAGGAAATGCTGAGCTGATCAGCTTGAACCCTTCTCTGCAAAACAATGGCAGCATTGATTACGATGTAACTGAGCTTTTAGCTGGTTATCATTTTACTCCTAGCGGTTCCAATTTTAATTTCAGTGTTAAGGCTGGATGGGCTAATTTAAAAACCAGTTCAAATTTTATTTCCAGTAATAATAAAGATGTGACAGTTCTTGGTGCAGGAGTAAGTTGGAACACTGGATATAATTTATCTTTGGGTGCCACTTTTGAAAAGTATGGTGATGCTATTGAGGTTTTTTCTCTGAATATTTATAAGAACTTCTAAAAAAATTTATGACTGGACTATTTCGAGGTCTAAGCTAATCTGCTTAGACTAATAAAGATAATAGTCCAAGACTATTGCTTAGCTCAGTTCTATCGTTTGTGTAAAAAAGCGTATTATTTGTCTCATGTCGTCGATGATATGAAGTAAATATCGTTTTATGGGCGACATAAAACTGGGTAAACTCTGTTTACTGATTAACTACTCTTAGGTTCTTTTTACCTGAAATACTGATATTAGCAGATGGATAATCGTGATCATCCGGCAACCTGCACATTTCTCTCATTAATTTTTCATTCTAAAGTTGTTCCATTAAATTAATTGGAGCAACTTATGTCTTGTAAAACTGGGGGAAGATCTGATTTGCTCTTACAGCGGGCTATCAGAGGCGTTGGCCACTGTAAATTTACCGGCAATAAGCTGGCCACCACGTTTCTGGACCTGTTTGATTGGGTAGACAATGGCCAGAAAACCGCTGGGGACGACTTTCTCGACCCCGCATCGGTTGCAGCTTCAGATTTTGGCTGTCAGTTTTCCGATGCTGCAGGGCACTTTCTCGCCGCGCCTTGCCCCTAACCCAGGACTCTCATTTAATTAGCCATGGGCACAGCTTTTATAGCTGCGCCCCATTGGTTTATGACATGGATATCTTCTGGCAACAGCCTCACCCACTCAGCCTGAAGACATACACCAGACACTACCCCATCCCTAGTCCATGTCAAAATCTTTAGGTACTAGTGCTTCCGTTGAAGTTAAAGCGAACATCAACACATGCTATGGGTAGATTTTGTCAGGTACTGTCAAGTTACCGAGTTTGGATGAATCGAATGGCAATTTGGTTACCTATGCCAAATTCTGGACACAACTCGCCCTACGCTACTCAACGAAAGATCTGTCTCGGAAAACTCTATAATGACTCGCTTTCATTAAATGGCGACCAAGCCGAAATAGATTATTAACCACGCCATGACATGATAGAAATCGTTGAGCCTGACCTTGGGATTTAAATTTCCTCATCTGCCTTTCCACATTTCATGTTAGCTTGCTGATAAAGCAGCTCGTCAACTTGGCAATACCCATAATAAGGGTCATTTAGGAAACTTTAAAAATATGCCTTTTTTGTGCCAAAATTTAACGGAAAGGGTTCATTTAACTCTCAACCTGCTCATATTAAGATTTGACTTTTACGCCTAAAATCCACGTATTACTTAGGATTACGCTGATTTTGATATATCTGTGAGGTTTGGACTTGATACCGTACACGTTTTGACATGGTAGGGTCGGTGTGCAATTCCACTCGGTTGTACTAATTATAGGGGCCTTCAAAGCTATAGGTTAAAAATATAATCATTAAAAATTAAACTGCAAACCACATACAGCCTATAAAATAGTTTGTAAATCCACCAGCGATGCTCATTTACTTTGACTATTAGTCAGAAAAAAACCTTTAAGCCTCATAGTCAGAATTCTCTATACACGCTTTAGATCCGATTCTGGAAAAATCTGATAAAAAAAATGTGCCAAAAGGAGATATGTACTTTTTCTAATGGTTATTACAGACAATTATTAGCACCACACTAAGGTCAAACCAGTAAACCGCTTTATGGACTTATTGGTTATCGCGTAAGTTTGGGTATGTATTGAGCCAGAGTGAGAAGTGTTTGGGCATCATTATGGTATAGTGATTTATACCGACAACCTTTCACTATCCGCATATTACTTTGAAATATTATCACTAAGGATAGGCGTCTTATCCTTAGTGATAAGTACTTGTTTAGAGCAGTGAGCGGATCACATATTGTAGAATGCCTCCGTGTCGGAAATATTCAAATTCATTCGGGGTATCAATTCTAATGTCTGTAACAAAGCTAAATTCGCTGCCATCATCTCTTGTTACCTTAACCTTGGCTTGCTTTTGCTTAGCTTTAACCGCTTCGATTGAAAACTGTTCTGTGCCATCTAATTGATAAGTATGCGCGCCCTCCCCCGATATAAACTGCAACGGTAAAATACCCATACCAATTAGATTAGAGCGATGAATACGTTCGTACGTTTCTGCAATTGCCGCTTTTACACCTAGCAATAGCGGACCTTTTGCAGCCCAATCTCGAGAGCTGCCCGTTCCATACTCTTTGCCCGCAATAACGATGGTAGACACCTTAGCAGTGATATATTGCTGGGCAGCCTCAAACACAGACATTTGTTCGCCACCAGGTTGCTTTCGGGTGAAACCACCTTCTGTGCCGGGCGCTAATTCGTTACGCAGTCTTACGTTAGCAAAGGTACCGCGCATCATGACTTCATGATTACCACGGCGCGAGCCATAAGAGTTAAAATCTTTTGGCTCAACGTGATTGGCCCGTAAATACTCAGCGGCGGGTGTGTCGTTTCCAATTGCGCCAGCTGGGGAAATATGATCAGTGGTAACACTGTCAGCTAACTTTAATAAACAACGGGCATTTTCAATCGCTTTTAGGGGTTCAGGCTTAGCCGGCATATTGGTAAAAAAACTTGGTTTTTTTACATAAGTGCTGTCGGGCCAGTTATAAATGTTGGCATCTACTGTTTCGAGGTTTTGCCACACGTCACCACCTTCATAGACACTGCCGTACTTATCGGTAAACATCTCCTTGTTGACGACTTCTGTCACTATGTTTTGAATCGTTTCTTGGGTTGGCCATAAGTCTCTAAGGTAGACAGGTTTGCCATCACGACTATTACCCAGAGGCTCTTTAGTTATATCAATATTCATATTACCGGCAATGGCATAAGCGACGACTAGTGGTGGTGATGCTAAGTAATTTGCCTTAACTTCAGAGTGTATTCGGCCTTCAAAATTACGGTTTCCCGATAACACTGAGGTTACCGTTAATTGGCCTTTTCTTATAGCCTCAGAAATCGGTTCTGGCAACGGACCAGAATTACCGATACAAGTGGTGCAGCCATACCCAACTAAGTTGAACCCCATTTTATCAAGCTCTTTAGATAAACCGGCTTTGTTTAAGTATTCAGTGACTACCTGTGAGCCAGGCGCAAAACTTGTTTTTACCCAAGGTTTAACCGTTAGACCAAGCTCATTGGCTTTTTGAGCAACCAGTGCGGCGGCCACTAATACCGATGGATTAGAGGTATTGGTGCAACTAGTAATGGCTGCGATAACTACCGCGCCTTCGTCTAGTTCAAAATCTTGCCCCTTAAAGTGACAAGACATACTGCTTTTTGATGACTCTGTTGAGTGACCACCCTCGCTCTCAAAACTACCTTGTTGAGTATCATTGGGTGCAATGGCGAGTTCTTTTTGCTCGGTTATCCATGTTTTAAATGCCGATGCAGCATTGTCTAAATTAATTCTATCTTGTGGTCTTTTGGGGCCTGCTATTGCCGGCACGACTTGGGTTAAATCAAGCTCTAAATTGGCGTGATATTCAGCGTCTTCCTGAGATTCACTGCCCCACATTCCTTGGGCTTTGGAATAAGCTTCTATTATCTCCATTTGCAGTTGACTGCGGCCAGTTAACGCGAGGTATTTAATCGTTTGCTCATCAATGGGAAATAGACCGCAGGTTGCGCCATATTCGGGCGACATATTGGCTATTGTTGCCCGATCAGCAACCGTTAAGTGTTTTACGCCAGCACCATGGAATTCGACAAACTTGCCCACAACACCAAATGCGCGCAGTTGCTGGGTGACGGCTAACACTAAATCGGTTGCCGTTGTACCCGCAGGCAGTTTACCGGTCAATTGCATACCAATCACTTCTGGTATTAACATGGTGACAGGTTGGCCCAACATGGCTGCCTCAGCTTCGATGCCGCCAACTCCCCATCCAAGCACACCTAAACCATTAATCATGGTGGTATGAGAATCCGTACCCACCAGCGTATCCGGATACAACATAACAGCGTCTTGCTGCTCTTCAACAAAGGTGACTCGCGCCAAATATTCCAAATTTACTTGATGCACAATGCCTTTGCCGGGGGGGACTACTTTAAAATTAGTGAAGGCGCTTTGGCCCCACTTCAAAAATTGATAACGCTCTTTATTACGCTGCACTTCAATTTCAGTATTGTGTTTAAACGAATCTTTGTGACCAAACTCGTCTACCATAATCGAATGATCAATCACTAAATCTACTGGTTTAAGCGGATTGATTTTGTTTGGATCTCCGCCTAAATCAAGCATCGCATCACGCATCGCAGCCAAATCGACTATAGCGGGGACACCAGTAAAGTCTTGCAATATCACTCTGGAAGGTACAAAAGCGATTTCAGTCTCAGACGAAGCGTTTGTGTCCCACTTAGCTAAGGTTTGAATGTCTTCTGGCTGTACATATAGTTCATCGCTATGACGCAGTAGGTTCTCTAACAATATTTTAGCCGTGAGCGGCAGTCGCTTTATGTTGGCGTCTATACTGAACAAGTCGAAATATTGATAATCTTTACCTTGCACCGTTAATGTGGATACATGTTTATTTAATGATTTCAATTTATTCCCCTTTTTTGGAATGCTTTTTTGGTTTAAAAAATATTTAATAAGTTCAAAACGGCTAGACCACATTTATGATCTAATAACGTTGTAAGTTTTTGATAACAGGATTTGCCATTTTATTAGCTACACCTACAATCGCCGTCTTCAGATTGGAGAAATTTGTTTAGAGCTTCATTAATCATTAAGATAGCATCATAAACCGTCAAAAAACAATTATCACAAATGCCTCATTTTACTGACCACTTATTGCATTGATATTCAGTATTCTTATTACTTTGGCGCATTGATTAGCGAACGCAATTATTAAAACTATGTGATAACTCTCAAAATCTCCACTGCTGTTTCATGCATTAGTATTCGATCAGGTACTAAAGATACGCTTGACTCATCTGCTAATACTTTTGATATTTCCAAACTTCACTAACAGTTCTGCTCACCCGGTCGTGACTTTTAGTTAATTAGACTTTGATGTAGAAAGTGAGGGCTGAATAATCTACTTATTTTCCAAAAAAAGATGAAGATACCCATCGAAAGTCGCTGTTAATATCGCTTAATGTCGCTTTGCCGCTGTTAATTCAAATGGTATTTTCTGCCAGAACCTATATCACTTAATCTTCGAAGGTATTATTTTAACATGAGTTTCTTGTTAATTAGCTGAGACAACTGAACTGCCCCCTTAATGTAGATAATTTTAATGATCAAAAGACTTGACCCCTTTGGTTGTTTAGCGAGGACAATCCTTGAGGATCTAGAACCGGCGCCAAGCCAACCCAGTGTTCGTCCCAGTTACCTAATGCGGCACGGATCCATCTCTTGTGCTGACATAATTGCGGTTCTGATTATTGAATTTCATGACTCCAGCGTGTTTTTTGTAGGTAGTGGAGGTTATACCTGCCATCGTTTTACCCTCTTTGCCGTGGTCGTGTATCATCCAGTTCTGCTCGAATCAGATTATCCTGCAAAAATGGCTTGTCTGTCCAATGCATCTGATCTTGAACCACATACCATTTTGCCAGCGCGCGAGTGTTGCGTTTTCCAGTCGGTGGATATGCAGGACCGGGACAGCTTGTGCGAAACGCGTCGATTACGCGGTGATAAGTTCCTGAACAGTCACGGCAATCCATCTTATTTCTGCTGTACGTCAGCCGTTGGCTTTCCACTGATTTGGCGAGCCCATCAAGCGATACCTTCAATGTGCCTAGTGAGCACGCAGACCCGCACAACTGGAGTCCAACCACAGTGAGCAGTCATTCTGCAGGTTAATAAATGGGGTCAGATCCAAATTAACAAGGTTTACCTTCTTTTCGCCACCCGACTAGCCTGCCCCTACTCTCTTCCTTTAACCTTTTTACTGTAAGGGCTTCAACCTCTTCAACAAATCGTTTAGATAAAAAGAGTTATAGGCTTTTACATCACTAGCAAAGATCACTTGCCAGTTGTTACCTCGTTGAATAACGTGTTGTGGCTTATCAACTACTGAGACTCTTGGCTTTCTTGGCATAAGAATGACTTAGTTGATGAGCTTCAATTTTAATTTGAATCTGACTCTTTTTATTAGCAAAAATAAGTGAGGAAATATCCGACTTAATGATTTAATGGTTTAATGGTTAGTCATAAAGCCTTATTAAACTTGCGCACTCACAGTCATGAATGAAGATATTATCATTGCGCTTCCTTCTCTCGTTCACCGAATCGGGGGCGAGACCGCTAAACAAGCTAAAGCAATTGCATTACAGTATGAATGCGAATTAAAACGAGTACGTCGCTCAAGAAATTGGAGTGTAACTGGTGATGCGATAAAGGTTCAAACTTATGCCGTACAGCTAAAAGCACATCAAATGATTTCACAGAAGTTGAATAAACAAGGTGACGGTGAATTTCATTACCTTATCAAGAAGATTGAAACTGCTTTATTGGGACATGCTGATAAATTAGAAACGTTAGAAGCAAGGTTGATTCGATTGATCACGCAAATCCCAAGTATCACGTTATCAGAATTGGTATTACTTACCCATTGCACCGAGGCAGAGGCAAGAGTTGCTCGCTTTGAGGCTGAAAACTGGTAAACGGTTAAAAGCTGGCTGGGATAATGCCTAAAAGATGAAAGTACTAACTGTTGGAGTTACGGTGTATAACTTTAACCCGTTTGCCCTGCCAGAAATCTCTTGACCCAGAAAACCTATGTTCATTGGTATAAATTAATCAAACACAGCCAAGCCACTTGGGGATTTCTGTAGTATGTCAATTCTCATATCTAATGCAGCGGGATCGGTTAAAGCGTGAAGGAAATCTACCAATTCGTTGATTTCGCGACCCGATAACTTAACCGATTCAAGTTCATTGGCATCAGCAATATCTTGACGAGATAGAAAATCGTTATGCACCAAAAAATCAGATACCCCTGCATCGGTGATAAAAGGCAAATAAGCTCGGGCTGTATCGTATCCGTGTAAAGATTTTATCGGTGATAAATGATGTTCAACTACCGATAGAAGTGTGTCATAAGCACCATCGTGTCCGTAAGGTGCTGTGATGGCAACATTACGCAATGAGGGGGTTCTTAAACCGATATTTATCACTTTCAACACCAGTGACACGCAGGCGACCAAAATCGTTATGACCTGCGGTGCCATCGCCTTTACCCGGGCCAATTTGTGGCATAGCAATGGCGTGAAATTCTTGGTCTGACTGTAAAGCGCCAGAATGGCAGCGACCACAACCCACTTTGCCATAAAATAAATTCATCCCTTTCTTCTGGTTAGGCGACAAGGCTTTTTTATCACCACGTAAATGGCGATCAAAAGGAGAATTATCAAAACGCCAGGACACCACTTCAAAAGCAGCAATGGCATTAGCAGCATAAACATAAGTGATGTCTTCTGCACTGTTGATATCATTAAAAGCGGCATCAAAAAGGCTTACATACTCAGGTATCGCTTGTAATTTATTGGCAATAAATTGCCAAATCCCTAGTAAATCCTCCATGGAAGCAAGATCGGCTTGAACATTCTCGCCTGCTTGTCCTGCCATCTCTGTTCCAGACGTTGCTGGAAACATGGCTTGGACAGCCAAATCATTGTCTAAACTAATGGGTAGGTCTGCTGCTGCAGGAGATGAGAAACCTGAAGGAGTCTTAGGATCTATGGCAACTCGGCCATCATGAAACATTTTATTAAATGATTTTGCCCCAAGGTTAAATATATGAGGGGCATTGCGGGGTACTCTTTCAGTGGCGACACTTGCACCTATACCTTGTCGTCTAGTTGCACCTAGTCCTTGCCCTCCTTCACCTATGGGTAAGGAGATACCATCTACTGTTCCCGCCATCGGATGATGACAAGTTGCACAAGAAATATTTTGATTGCCACTTAATATTTTATCAAAAAATAATTGTCGTCCTAATTCTACTTTCGCCGCAGATAGTTGTCCTTTAAAATAAAAGTCGTTATCGGATAATGGCTTGATCTTATGCTTAGCCAAAACGCTGAAATTCAGCCCAGATATAATTAATACTGTTAGTAGGAGCTTTCGCACTTTGTTAAAAAATAACATTATATGTGTTTTCATTATCAAATCCCTTTCTTACTTTTCTTTTTAATCATTTTTAACTAATTAAATACTTACTACGCATTACTTATCAGCATTTAATCACTCAAACGTCCAAAAGCTATTAGTCAAAATGTCGAAAAAAATCGTCCATACCAGCAAAATTACACGTAAAACACCCAGATACTTATTGAAATGAAAGTAGTAGAAATATGATGGTATTGCGCAGATTTTTTTGAAAAAAAAAGCATACACATAGCTTTAAAGTAGAGTAGTCAATTGCTTTTAAACAACTTCAAATATAATTTTTTGCTAAACTAAGCGAATCAATAGTATAGGTAAAATAAAACGTCAATTTTCATAAAATGACGATACATGTTGCCTCATTTTTCCATATTGACATCTCTTTTATATCCTTGAGGAAATGAAAATCGGCGATTTCTCGTTGATTTATTACTCAACTGTTTTCACAACATTTAAAACAAACAATAAACGCCTCCCACCGTCTACAATTCGCTCGAAGTCGTCTGTCGCCTGAGTGCC
>Ga0307488_10002643_pt1 | contig 15104 bp, 16 predicted proteins | sample SB02metaG_FD_202248 | JGI IMG/M metagenome (GOLD analysis project Ga0307488, IMG submission 202248) | Sea-ice brine microbial communities from Beaufort Sea near Barrow, Alaska, United States - SB 0.2 | ecosystem: Environmental > Aquatic > Marine > Coastal | place: USA: Alaska | collected... | reverse complement strand
AGGTCTGGATAAAAAGGCTCAAGCTGCAAGGTGGTAACCATGCCCTTGTAGACGATTGTTTTAGATGAAAGAGAACAAAGGTAAAGGCCAATTTCTCGCTCACTTCTGTTCCTAGCCCGGAATAGCCTGCGCTCTAGGTCCATGCCTGTGATTAGGTCACTGGATGAAACAAATACCTGTTCAATCAGGGGCATCGCCTTTTTTGCAAGATCTCCAAGAACTGAGCTATCGGTGGGCGGGGTGCGCCAGCCCAAAACCGTCAGCGACTCCTCGTCACATATTGCCTGAAACCTTGCCTTGTCCTTGGAAGCGGTTTTGGCATCCATGAAAACAAGACCGACACCGTAAGTCCCGCTTGCTGGTAAGTCGAAATCGACGACCGCGCGGAAAAAGCCGTCTGGCATTTGCGTCAGTATCCCGGCACCGTCGCCTGTCCCGGCGTCGGAGCCGACTGCTCCACGGTGCTCTAGGTTTCTAAGGGAAGACAGCGCCATGTCCACAACATCGTGACCGGCATAACCCCGAAGTGTCGCCACCATTGCCAAACCACAGGCGTCACGCTCTTGGGCAGCATCGTATAGCCCCTGGTTCTTGGGCGTGGTGGCAAACTTGTGGAAGGGTCCGTTGTTAACCATGGTGACTCCAATCGAATTCTTTTCGGAGCTTCGTTGGCCCGACCTTTATGTCTTATTAATGAGCTATTGGATTATTTAGCAGCGTCCTTGCTGGTGTCGGCTAGCTGATCGACAGGTTCTCTGCCGTCGAGCCACACCGAGGGTTCCTTGCCGGGGTGTCGGCGAGTCTGAACCAAGTAGATAACTACTCCGATTGCAATACCGGTCAGCGCCGACCAGATATTTATTCTTAGTCCAAGGATAATCTCACTTGGGTCAATTCTGATAGCTTCTATCCAAACTCGTCCAGTTGAATAAACAATCAAGTAAAGTGCAAAAACCTTGCCCCATTGAAGTTGCAACTTCCTGCCAAGCCAAATCAACGCCACGACACCTGTCAGATTCCAAATCATTTCGTAAGCGAACGTGGGGTGAAAAGTCAGCCCATCTGGCAAGCCGAGCGGATACGCAGGGTTAGAACTTGGAATCTCGAGCCCCCAGGGAAGAGTTGTCGGTAGACCAAATAGTTCTTGATTGAAGTAGTTTCCAATCCTCCCGATGCCTTGAGCGAGAAGCATTCCTGGAGCTACGGCGTCTAAAACCGATAAGAATCTGATCCCAGCCTGCCTCGAACCGATAAACACTCCAACCGCTCCGAGAATTAGAGCTCCATAGATTGCAAGGCCACCTTCCCAGATCTTGAATATGTCAAGAAGATCGGCGCCTTGATAGAAGTAGTCGTTTGGATGGGTAAGAACATGGAAGAACCTGCCCCCAAGAATCCCAAATGGGACAGCCCACAGCGCGATATCTAAGAACAAGCCCGCAGGGGTCCCCCTGGCTTTTAGCCTGGCATCAGTAAGGATGGTCGCGATAACTATGCCGCTAAGAATGAACAGCGCGTAGAAATGAATTCGAAATGGCCCCAAATCGATAAAGCTGATTTCGGGCGACGGGATACCTACGATTAATTCCATCGTTTTATCCTAGGCCCGCAGCCAGTTCTTTGGTTTTCGCAACTAGGCCTGACAGGCCCTCATCTCGATAGGCCTTCACAAAGGCAGTTCCAACAATTGCACCATCGGCATAACCGTTTACTTCACGAACCTGCTCGGCGGTGGAAATTCCTACCCCCACACAGGTCGGTGTCTCGCTAAGGCTTTTCACTCGACCCACTAGCTGCCTTGCAAGAGAATCGAGAGTGGCACGCTCCCCAGTTATGCCCATTGTTGAGACTGAATAAACAAAACCCTGAGACGCATCGGCGTTCGCAGTCACTCTTTCATTGGAGCTCGAAGGCGCAACCAAAAACACTCTGTCTAGACCCTTAGATTGGCTGACTTCCAGCCAATGCGCCGCCTCGTCGGGAACAAGATCCGGAGTAATCATTCCCTGAGCCCCGGAAGCGAGCATGTCTTCAGCAAACTTTTCGACGCCGTACCTAAGAACAGGGTTCCAGTAGCTCATGACCAATAGCGGTGTGGACACCTTTGCTCGCACCTGGCGAATGACATCGAAAAGGTCCCGTAGCACGAAGCCTGCTGCTCGTGCTTCCTCGGTAGCGACCTGAATAACCAGACCGTCCATTACTGGATCACTGTAGGGAACTCCGATTTCAAGTACGTCGCAGCCGTTTTGGGCCATTGCTACTAGTGCATCAACTGAGTCCTTGACAGTTGGATAGCCGGCTGGGTAGTAACCAACCAAAGAACCTTTACCTGATTCTCTATTCGCCAGGAGAGTGTCATGTACTGAGCTCATTTATCTCCCATTAGGCCGAAGTACTTTGCAGCTGTTTCCATGTCCTTGTCTCCGCGTCCGCTCAAGTTCACAAGGATGTGAGCCCCGGCCGGTAAGACCTTGGCCAGATGTTCTATTCCTGCTAGCCCGTGCGCCGTTTCGATTGCGGGGATAATGCCCTCTGTTTGAGAAAGCAATTTCATCGCGCTCATAGCCTCGGCGTCGGTAACGCCGTGATAACTAGCGCGGCCTAGATCCTTGAGCCATGAGTGCTCCGGACCGACTCCCGGGTAGTCAAGACCAGCAGAAATTGAGTGTGATTCCATTGTCTGACCATCGGCATCCTGAAGCATGTAGCTCTTGGCACCGTGCAAAACTCCTGGTGTCCCCATCGATAGAGTTGCGGCATGGCGCGGAGTGTCAACACCGTCGCCCGCGGCCTCAAACCCCCAGAGCGCAACGTCCTCGTCATCCAAAAAGGCGTGGAATATTCCAATCGCATTTGAGCCGCCACCGACACAAGCTGCCACTGCATCTGGAAGTTTCCCTGTTAGCTCAAGCATTTGTTCACGAGCCTCGTAACCGATCACGCTATGGAAGTCTCGAACCATAGTCGGGAACGGGTGTGGTCCCGCAACTGTGCCAAGCAGATAGTGAGTGGAATCAACGTTGGCAACCCAATCTCTAAGCGCCTCGTTGATCGCGTCTTTGAGAGTTCTTGAACCTGAAGTCACTGGGATTACTTCTGCGCCTAACAGCTGCATTCTCGCGACATTCAGGGCTTGTCTTTCGGTGTCAACTTCGCCCATGTACACAACGCAGTCCAGCCCAAAGAATGCTGCCGCCGTCGCACTTGCTACGCCGTGCTGACCAGCTCCAGTTTCGGCAATTATGCGCTTTTTGCCCATCTTTTTTGCCAGGAGCGCTTGGCCCATAACATTGTTTATCTTGTGGCTACCGGTGTGGTTCAAATCTTCTCTTTTTAGAAAGACCCTAATGTCGCCAAAGTGCGCTGCGAAGCGCTTCGCCTCAGTGATTATGGATGGGCGACCGGTATAAGTCTTGTGGAGTTCAGCAAGCTCAGCTATAAACCCAGGGTCTATTCGCATCGCTTCGTAGGTGGCCTCGAGTTGATCGAGAGCTGCAATTAGTGGCTCCGGAACGAATCTGCCGCCGTATTCGCCGTAGTAAGGTCCTACTTGTTCAGAGAGTTTCATTGTGTTGATAATCCTAAGTTGCGTTAATAAATTCCGGAATTAGCAAGCTGGGATCCCCGGTGACTAGGGCTTGTCCAACTAGCACGACATTGGCACCAGCGTTCCAGTATCTGGCTACGTCTTGAGGCTTTTTTACTGACGATTCCGCCACCTTTATTGTCTCGTCAGACAGAAGATGCGACATGGTCTCAAAGAGCCGCAGGTCGGTCTTGAATGTTTGCAAGTCCCTTGTGTTTATTCCAACCAAACGGCTCCCCGCGGCGTTGGCGATGTGAATTTCTTCTGCCGTGTGCGTCTCAACAAGCACGTCTAAGCCCAAGTCCGCAGCGAACTTAGACAACCTTAGGAAATCAGGCTCCTTGAGCCAGCTGAGAATCAAAAGAACGAACGATGCTCCGTGAGCACGAGCCTCCAATATCTGATACTCACAGGATATGAAGTCCTTGCGAAGTGTTGGGATTGATACGGCATCGCTGGCATGTCGAAGATCATCTAGAGAGCCGCCGAATCCGGATCGCTCTGTTAGAACCGAGATTGCATGTGCCCCACTTTGCTCGTAAGTAAGTGCTAACAATCCGGCATCAGGGATCTCGGCCATGTGTCCTACCGAAGGGCTAAATCTCTTTATTTCGGCAATAATTTTGATTTTGGGGGCAGGCTCAAGGGCTTTCAGTGCTGAGACTGCGGGCTCCATGTTTTCCACCAGGGCCTCTAGAGATTCGATACTCACACTCTTACTGCGAATATCGGCATCATCACTTGCTGTAGCGAATAATTCGTCCAGCACTAGTGAGACTTCGAGTGCTTGCCGCCGACTCCGTAGCCAGATTTCCTAAGAATGAGACCAGCTAACGGACCAAGGACGGCCAAGACGGCTGACGCCCAGACTAGAGCGGGGATGTCCAACCAGAAAAATAGCGTTCCAATTGCGAAGGCTGTTAGAACAATAATTACGGTCGCCCAGGCTGCCACGGAGTTTCCGTGTCCTGGCTCGGTATTGGAATTAGACATTGCGCCCTTCTTGGATGTTTTTCAATTCTAGCAAGCAGTTTTACTGCTCATCCCACAGGTTTTGCGGGTCGGAGTTTGTTTCGGTCGATGCAATTGATTGTTCCGGTTTCTTTGAACGTCCTGGCTGAAAGACCGCAAGCGCGAAAATTATCCCCGTCACTCCGGCCATTGCGATGTAGACCCAGTAGCCGAATTTCACCACAACGCCGAAACCGGCTGCAGTTGCTAGGCCGGTGGCGCTGGAGATCAACTCGACCACAGCACTTGCATCTGACCAGCTGGTGAGCAACAACACCCCAATTACGGCTCCGGAAATCACCGATGCAATCGCCGCCATTGATCGACTGAGAAGGCGGTAACGAGCTATTAGCGACACAAGAATAACTATCAGAGGTACGAGGCTTGTCAAGGGATTGAGTTCTGACCCAATCAAGGTTCCTATCAGTGTTGATTCGTCGGAATGAAAGTCCCTAACATCGACCCAGGAAAGAAGTGAAGTTGATAGCCACAAGGCTGCAACTAAGGTTCCTAGTGAAATAAGTTTGATCATTTTTTCATCGCATTCGCAGCGGCGACTGCACGTAACACAACGGCAGCTTTTGCAATTGTCTCGGCGTACTCGGTTTCTGGTACTGAATCAAGAACAATGCCAGCTCCGGCTTGCACTCTTGCGGTTCCATTTCTAAGAACCGCCGTGCGTATCGCTATTGCAAGGTCTGAGTTGCCTTGAAAGTCGAAGTATCCGACAACTCCGCCGAATAACCCTCGATAACTTTGCTCCAGGTCATGGATTATTTCCAGGGCTCTTGGCTTTGGTGCTCCGGAGAGCGTTCCAGCCGGGAAGGTTGCCAGCATGGCTTTGACGATACTCGTTCCAGGGATCAGCGACCCCTCGACGGTTGACACCAAGTGCATAATGTGCGAAAAGCGGTGAATTTGCATAAATTCACTCACTCGAACTGAAGTGGGATCGCAGACTTTCAGCAGGTCGTTTCTGGCAAGGTCAACCAGCATCAGGTGCTCGCTGCGCTCTTTTTCATCCCCCAGTAGGTCTTCGGCAAGCTGATTGTCTGTGGATGTGTCTTGACCCCTGGGCCGAGAGCCGGCTATCGGGTGAGTGACAACGTTTGTGCCCATCACTTTCACGAGTGCCTCTGGAGAGCTTCCGACGATCGCGAACGGCCCGTCTTGATCCTCGCATCTGATTAGGTACATGTACGGGCTGGGATTCAATGCCCGAAGCGCCCGATACACGTCCAGAGCATCAGCGGTTATCTCATGGTCAAATCGCTGAGAAATCACAACCTGAAATACATCTCCTTTTCGGACATGTTCCTTGGCTAGCTCGACTTTTTTGAGAAACTCACCCTTGGGAGTGTTTGATACTGCATCCGGCTCCGGCCAATTTGGCTCAGAGACCATCGCAGGCGTTGGCATTTCAACGATTTTCTGCATGTTGCTAATTGCATCTAGGGCGTGACTGTAGCTTTCCGTAAGGGGTGTGCCATCGACGAAGACCACGCTTACTAGGAGCAGTTCAGATTTCTGGTGATCCATCACCACAAGGTCTGAAAATTGATTAAAACCGTATAGCGGTATCGAGTAGTCGGCTGGCTTGGCCTCTGGGAGTTTCTCGGTGAGGTTCACCGCCCCCCAACTCAGGAAGCCAACAAGTCCTGAGCTCAAGGGAAAATCGACTGGACTCGATCTCCAGGCCGTTTGAAGAATTTCTAAAGCGGCTATCGGGTCTTCGGGGAGTAAGGAACCATCGGGAAGACACTTCGCATCCCCTATCCAAGTTGCCTTGTCATTTGTGGCCGTTAGCTGACCTCGGGACGAAACCCCAATAAATGAATATCTACCCCAAACTCCCTGTTCTGCTGATTCCAGCAAAAAAGTGTCCGGCCTAGCACCCGCGAGCTTTTGGTAAACACCAATTGGGGTTTCACTTCCGCTAAATAGCCTCTTTACAACTGGGATTACGTTGTAGTCGCTGCTGAGTTTCTCAAGCTGTTCGTAGTCGATCAACTAGATCTCCTCGAAGCAGCTGACGGTTCCAATGTGGCAGGTCGGGCCTGCAGGCTTGACCATGGCCAAAATAGTGTCACCGTCGCAATCTAGGGACAAAGAATCAATTGCCAAAGTATTGCCACTAGTTTCACCCTTGTGCCAAAGCTGGTTTCGGGATCGAGAGTAGAAGTGCATCTGTCCCGTTGCGACAGACTTTTCCAGAGCCTCAAGGTTTGCATAGGCAAGCATTAGAACTTGCATGGTTTGACTGTCTTGAATCACAACGGGTATCAATTGGTCGCTTGAGAATTTGACTTGGTCCAACGCTAACTGTCTCATCTAGCCTCTATTCCTGACTGTTCAAGCGCTTGCTTGACTTGTGCAATCGAGATTTCCCCGCTGTGAAAAACACTAGCTGCGAGCAGCGCATCTGCACCAGCCTGAGCCGCCTCGACAAAATCCGATATTTTGCCGGCTCCCCCAGAGGCGATGATAGGAACTGCAGCTATCTTTCTGACCTTCTCGATCAGTTCAAGATCAAAACCCTCTCGGGTGCCGTCTGCATCGATGCTGTTGATAAGAAGCTCGCCGGCTCCCAGTTCCTGCACTTTTTCTATCCACTGCATCGCATCTAAACCGGTTTCCTGGCGGCCACCGTGTGAGGTAACGACGAATCCTGAGGCCGAATCGGCGCGCTTAATGTCTAGCGAAATAACCAAAATTTGGTTACCGTGCTCTCGGGCAATCTCAGCCAATAGCTCAGGTCTGGATACACCTGCCGAGCCGATCGATACTTTATCGGCTCCCGCTTCTAGTAGCAGCGAAACATCCTCGAGGCTCCTGATGCCCCCGCCGACAGTGAGCGGAATAAATATCTCCTCCGCGCACCTAGTGACCATGTCCCTAGTTGTTGAGCGGTTCTCGGTAGCAGCCGTAACGTCTAAAAATGTAAGTTCATCCGAGCCCTGAAGATAGTAGTTGCGGGCCAAGTCCACCGGGTCGCCGCTGTCTACAAGGTTCCGAAAGTTGACACCCTTTACCACCCGACCGCTTGCAACATCTAGGCAAGGTATCACTCTGACTGCAGGCACTATATTCTCGCTGCGTGGATGGCTGACACCAAAATTGCTCTAGCCCCTGCGGCGTATAGCTCATCCATTATTTGATTCATTTGGACTGCCGGAACCAGTGAACGAACTGCGACCCAATCTAGGTCGGCCATTGGGGAGATCGTTGGCGACTCAATCCCAGGAGTTATCTTGGTGGCCGCGTCGAGTACTTTCTTTGGGCAGTCGTAGTCGATGATTACATACTCTCTGGCCACTAATACGCCCTTGAGGCGCATCAAAAGCCCGTTCGCATCACTCGATTTGCCAGGAGCACTGATTAGCCTCGCCGTAGAGGTCAAAATCGTTGGCCCAAAAATCGCGAGGCCAGCTTTTCGAAGCGTGTTACCGGTTGATACAACATCAGCTACGGCATCTGCAACGCCGAGCTTTACGGCCGACTCGACCGCTCCGTCGAGTTTGATGATTTCACAATTTACGTTGAGTTTCGCCAAGTAGTTTGCGATCAGGGTTGGGTATGCGGTTGCAAGCCTCTTGCCTTCTAGCTGGCTCGGATCAGTGAAGCCAGAGTCAATTGGCGCTGCAAATCTAAATGTAGATCCACCAAAGCCAAGATCAGCAATTTCCTCTGCCTCGGACTCCGAATCCATCAACAGATCAAGCCCGGTTAGACCAACATCTAGGGATCCCGACCCAACATAGGTCGCTATGTCTCTTGGCCTCAAGTAGAAAAACTCTATGTCGTTTACCTCATCGACTAAGTGAAGCTCTTGAGTGTCTCGTCTTGTCTGGTATCCAGCCTCTTTTAGCATTGCTACCGCTGATTCAGAAAGAATGCCCTTATTCGGTATGGCTACTCGCAGCATCAGAGCACCTGCTCAACTGCAGACAAGGGAACATTTCTAGAAATCAATATCAGTTGAATGTAATAAAGCAGTTGGGATGCCTCCAGGGCAACCTGCTCATCTGACTCATGTTCTGCAGCCATCCACAATTCCGCTGCTTCCTCGACGAGTTTTTTGCCAATCGAATGAATACCCTTTGCCAATAACTCGTTAGTTCCAGAGTGGTTATCGGGCATGCTTGCCGAGCTCACGAGCTCGTCATAAAGGGTGTCGAAGGATTTCATACCCCTAGATTACAGCGAATCACTGAGGATTCGACGCTGCCAGCGCTAACGTTCGAAGCCGAAGTATCTGATTGGCCCTATCTGGGTCGTTGTAGATAGCAGAACCTGCCACGAATGAGTCGGCCCCCAAGGCAGCCAGCTGAGCGATGTTTGACTCAGTCACTCCCCCGTCGACCTGCAGTGCAACGGTTGCGCCAGAGTGTCTTATTAGGTCTCTAGCCTGGGCAATCTTTTCCAAGGTTTCAACCAGAATTGGCTGCCCCCCGAAGCCGGGCTCGACCGTCATTACTAACAGCATGTCTACCTCTTGGATCAATTCTGCAATCTCTGAAACCTTGGTAGCAGGCTTGATGGCAACTGCGGCTTTTACACCAGCTGCTCTGAGTTTTCTCGCCAAGCTAATCGGCTCGCTTGCAGCCTCAAGATGGAACGTGACGGAAGCAGCACCTGCCTGGGCATAGCCGATCGCCCACTTATCCGGGTTTTCAATCATTAGGTGAACATCTAAAGGAATTGGAGATACTTGAGCAAGCCTTTCGACAATCGCGGTGCCCAAGGTCAAATTCGGGACGAAGTGATTGTCCATGACATCCACGTGAGCCATGTCAGCCGACGCAATAGAAATAAGCTCGGCCTCCAAGTTCGCGAAGTCGGCACTGAGTATTGAAGGATTTATGTGCATTCTTAGTTCCCCTCATCTTTTTTCAGAAGTGCCATAAACATGGCATCAGTTCCATGTCGATGCGGCCATAACTGAACGGTTTTCCTAGTGGTGTTCAACTCTAGACCCGGGGACAACTCTTGCAGCACTGGCACTAGGTCCACCAGCGAAATGTTGGCGTGGCGGTCTAGTGCGGCTCTTATTTGGGCATTTGTTTCTATTACCAGTGGGGAACAAGTCGCATACATAAGCATGCCACCTGGTTCGAGCGCTAAGACCGCGGCGTCAATTAGCTCGGCTTGCAATTTAGTGAGGGATGGCAACTGCTCGGGAGTTTTGGTCCACCTGGATTCAGGCTTCCGTCGAAGCGACCCGAGTCCAGCACACGGGGCATCTAGCAATATCGCCGCGAAGGAGCTTTCGGGTGCGTCTTGCCCTCTTTTGACAAGCACCGGAGTGCTCTCCGGGTCTTTAAGCGCAGAGGTCACGAGTTTCGCTCGCTTCACATGGGGTTCGTAGCAAATCAGATTTCCAGTTCCTGATACGGCATGCTCTAGAACTGCAGCTTTTCCTCCGGGGCCGGAGCACATGTCCAGCCAGGTTCCAGTCTTATCCGCAACTTTACTCATCGCCAGTGCAACAAGTTGTGAGCCTTGGTCCTGAACTCTGACTCCAGGTATAGAAAGATACTCAAGTGGGTTTCCGATGCAGAGGAAGCCATTTGGAGACGCCGTTCCGCGCTCGAGCCCGAGCGCCTCTAGTTCGGCTACTGCAGTTGCTGTAATCGCAATTAGGTTTACGACTGGTGTCTGATTGTTAGCTGAAAGCAGTTCATTTAGTTCCGATGATCTGCCGTCTAATTCAAGGGCTGACTTCATGCCCGAAATAATCCACTTCGGATGTGAGTATTCGATGCTCAGCCGCGTAAGGTCATCTTGGCCATCGGTGAGTATTGTCAAAAGATTGTCGTGTCCGGCCCGTTCGGCATTTCGAAGGACTGCGTTTGAAAGCCCCGCCGCACTCGTTTCAAAGCGCTTAACAAGATCAACAGTCTCGTTTATAGCCGCATGGGTTGGCACTCGCATTCTGAAGAGCTGATGAAGGCCAAGTTGGATTGCCGCCCTCAGGCCCGGCGACAATGTCTTACCGGGGGTCAAATGATCGATGATGGCGTCGTACTGGAGCTGCCATCTAAGCACTCCGTAGCTGAGCTCCTGCACCAGCCCTCTATCGGCGTCCGATATTTCATGTTTGGCTAGCTCCTTGGGGAGCAACAGGTTAATGTAGCTCTCCGATGCTTTTACTCTGTTGAGAAGCTCAAGGGCTATCTGTCGGGCATTAGTCAAATTTGGCAGTTCCCTTCAGGCCGTTCCACCAGTCCGTAGCTGCTGTTTCACGCTTACCAGCCGGTTGCACAATCTGGAGCCTAAGCGAGGTTCCGTTCCCGCATTGCACGATGATTTCGCTGTCGTCGCTCTTGTATATTTCGCCGACCTCACGCAACTTGAGTGAGTCAGGATTGGAAGTAGTGGCCGATGCGAAAAGGATCCTAACTGGCTCACCATTTTGATTCGCCCACGCCATTGGTTCCGGGTTGGTTGCCCTAATAAATCTCATCAAGTCGGCTGCGTCGGTTTCGAAGTCGATTTTTGCATCTAGGCGGGTGATTTTTGGTGCCAGCGAAGCCGTGCCCTCTTGGATTGTGGACTCCGGGTTTTTCTCCAGAGCATCAATCAGAAGCTTGCTGCCTTCCTCGGTAAACCTTATGAGTGCTTGTCCAGCAGTTTCGTTTTCTAGGAACGAAAGATGCTGCTGAGAGATCAGCGGGCCGGTGTCCAGGCCTGAGTTGAGTTCGAAAACAGTTATTCCGATCCCGGTGTCATGAATCATTGAATGCTGAAGCGGAGTTGCGCCTCGCCATTCGGGCAGAACTGAGAAGTGTAAGTTCCACCATGGAATCATTGACAGGGCCGCCTCAGGAATCATTGCCCCGTAAGCGACAACGACTGCTTTCTCGGCGTCGCTTTCACGGATCAACTTGAGGGCCTCTTCGTCAATTTTGCTTGTTTTATGAACTCTTAGGCCTAACTTCTCAGCCATGCTAGCTACCCGCGACGGCGTCATAATTCGCTTGCGACCAATGGGGGCGTCCGGACGGGTCAAGACCAATGTAACTTCATGCTTGTCGGCAATGCGCTCTAAGGCATCTGATGCCACTTCAGGGGTTCCGGCAAAAATGAGTCTCATAACTAGGTAACCTACAGCGCCTGCGGGTCATCCATCACAACCCGCAAGCCCCTTCTCTTAGCGCCACCCTGAGTTCTTGCAGTGGCCCCAATCGCCACAACCCGAAGCTCCTTGGCTATCGCGGGACCATGATTATAGGAAAACTTTATAAGCGCGCTTCCCGCTCTTTCGTCAACCCAAAGTGCCGTCGCCCCCTTTGATTTGGCCGCTGATACAGCGAGTTCAAGAGTTTCAGGCAGCGCCTGCAGCGAGCAGATCCGCATCGCCGGAGGCAGTCCAAGCTCTCGAGCCTCTTCAAGTGCTGCCTTTGCCATTGGTACCAACTGACCAAGCGAGAGAGCGTTCCCAAGTTCCGAGGGCAGTCCAGCAAAGACTGCTCGGCCGGTCGGGGCCATAAGCTCTAGGGCTTCCATCCAATCTCTGATGGCAATCTGCTGCGCGTTCAGGGTCTGCCTGCTAAGCCAGACATCACTGTCAAGAATCAAGACGGCAGAGTATCCCTTAGGGACTCTTGGTGCCGAGCCCGGAGTAGCGACGACTATTTGATTCTTGCTTTTTAGACCGGTGGGCTTCTTCTCACCCGTGGCCTCAGAAATGGCGGTATTCGGAAAGGTTTTACCGAGCTCGGCCACGGTCCTGTTGCTACCGGTCCGACCCTTTTTTTGGTTTCTCGAACCACAGCTAGTACATGAGACGAAGTGCTTGTTACAGAGTCTGCACTGGGTGTTGGTTGCATCAGGCTGCCAAAAATGACCTCCACATGAGCAAGTTAGCTTGTCGCCACAACCTGCGCAGTAGACCGAGGCCGAATCGCCCTTGCGGGGCAGTAAGACAAGCACTGGCCCCCGGTCCAAGTTCTCACGAACGATTTTGAATCCTGACTCATCCATCCTGAGCCCGGGTTCGGAATAGGAGATTCGAAGCGGAGCCTCAAGAACCTTATGATCCGATAGGTAACCGATTGAAACTAGTCTTTGAAGTTCTACGGATCGGTATGGAGCGGTGAACAAAAGCTCCACGTCGTCTTTCGCACGAATCAGAGCTAGGTCTCTTATGTTCGTAAACGGAGATCCTTGGTCTCTGAGGCTGTCGTCGGAATCATCGTGAACCGCGATTAGGCCCAAGTTGGGAACCGGCGCGAAAATCGCAGATCTGGTACCCACGACGATTAGTTGTTGAGATTCTTTGATCTGATGGAAGAGCTGATAGCGGGATGATTTTTTCTGACTCGGCTTAAGAAAGACGAACTGGTCATCAATTCCGAGCCGTTGAGCAAGATCGTAAATAATGTCAATGTCCGCCCTTTCTGGGACAACAAGAATCGAAGACTTGCCCTTGGAATGGGCGCCAAGGGCGTTAGCGATTAGCAAAAGGCTCCAGTCCGGCACGAGAGTCCCAGCCACCTCAAGTTGTCTTGCTGAAGTCAGAACAGCTGCACGTGAACCAAGAGGAGAATCCAGCTTTGGAACCAAAATATCTACCTCTAGAGCTCTTGGTTCAATGGCTGGGAGTCTTGGGACTGTAGACATGTAATCGGGAATGGCAAGGGCTAGAAGTTCGCCTAGTGCCACGCATTGACGATCGGCAACAGCCCTGAGAAATTCAAAGAGTCGAGTTGAGAGCAACTCGGAAGCATCTTGAATACTTGTAATTGATGCTGTAGCGAATTCGCTCGTGTCGGACAGCGCCGATATGTAGCCAACCTGAGCCTTCTTCGACCTTCCAAGTGGAAAAATGACTTCCTGCCCGATAGCAATCTGGGTCTCCATGACCTCTGGGATCAGGTAATCGAAGGCCCGGTCAAGCTGAATAAGTGGGGACTTTGCCAATACTGAAGCAAAGCGCGACATCTAGCTTCCTGCTGCGTCTCTAAGAGCTTGGACTCGGTCTAGGTTCTCCCATGTAAATTCAGGAAGTTCACGGCCAAAGTGTCCATAGCTGGCTGTCTTTGCATAGATGGGACGCTTCAGATTCAACTCTGAAATTATCGCGGCCGGTCTTAGGTCGAACACCTGACGAATGGCCTTCTCTATTGCCTCTACCTCAACCTTTTCCGTTCCAAACGTCTCAACGTGAAGAGCAACGGGGTTAGAAACGCCAATCGCATACGCTACCTGGATTTCAGCACGGTCGGCGAGACCCGCTGCTACCAAATTCTTCGCAACCCACCTCAGTGCATATGCGGCGGATCGATCAACCTTTGAAGGGTCCTTACCGCTGAAGGCGCCACCACCATGCCTGGCGCTGCCGCCATAAGTGTCCACGATTATTTTTCTACCGGTAACGCCAGCGTCTGCTTGCGGGCCACCAATAACAAATCTGCCGGTTGGATTGATGATGAAGTTTGTGTCGCTGGTGTCGAGGCCAGAGTCTAAAAGAACCGGGCGGATTACTCGATCAAGTACAAGATTCGCTAGGTCATCTTGCTGAACATCTGGGTGGTGCTGGGTCGATAGCACTGCGGTTTTCACAGCGACTGGCTTGTTGCCCTCGTAGCTAATCGAAACCTGCGCCTTGCCGTCTGGACGAAGCATGGAAGTTTCAAGCTCTCTGCGCACGAGTGACAATCGCTCCGTTAGTCGGTGGGCAATGTTTATGGGGGCAGGCATGAAGTTGGGTGTTTCGTTCGAGGCATACCCGAACATCATTCCCTGGTCCCCCGCGCCAATTTCGTCGAAGTTATTACCGGAACGGGATTCAAGGGATGTGTTCACGCCCTGTGCGATGTCCGGCGACTGAGCGCCAATTGATACTGAGACGCCGCAAGACGCCCCGTCAAATCCAATGGCAGATGAGTTGTAGCCAATGTCCAGAAGTTTTTGCCTGACCAGATGAGGTATTTCGACATAGCCGCTGGTTGTGACTTCGCCAGCTACTTGAACGAGGCCGGTTGTGACCAGTGTCTCAACGGCAACCCTGGCGTCCGGGTCCTGTTCGAGTAGTGCGTCCAAAATAGTGTCAGAGATTTGATCACAGATCTTGTCTGGGTGTCCTTCGGTAACGGACTCTGAAGTAAATGTGCGTAGCGTCATTCTGTAATTCTACTTAGGCCCTGGACATGATCTTAGAAATAGCCCCCACTAGCCACCTGCCGAGCTCAATCTTGGTGCCGGACTCTCTTAGGACCGCCAGTTTCGTGACGAGCGTGATTTCGCTTGTTTCCGATCCCAATGAACTGATGCTGTTTCCTGCAACCGCGGATACTTTCTTTGATAATAGTTTCCCTTGCGAAATGGCTTCGACATCAGCGCCATCTTCGGTAAGCGCAAAAGCCAAACAGAATGTGTCCGGGTTTTTGACAGCGAAATCCGCAATCAGGTCCTTGGTGGGGACAAGAGTAATAGTGCTTGCCTCACCACGCGGTAACTTGCCCTCGAATGGCTTGTCAATTTGAAAATCTGAAACGGC
>Ga0307488_10002640_pt1 | contig 15113 bp, 7 predicted proteins | sample SB02metaG_FD_202248 | JGI IMG/M metagenome (GOLD analysis project Ga0307488, IMG submission 202248) | Sea-ice brine microbial communities from Beaufort Sea near Barrow, Alaska, United States - SB 0.2 | ecosystem: Environmental > Aquatic > Marine > Coastal | place: USA: Alaska | collected 2017-05-06 | reverse complement strand
GTGTGTTCTTTAATCCCTTTTTGTGCTAAATCGTCATCACATACATGAAATTTTTCAAATTTTGTGATAATTTCTGGTGTAATGATAAGCATAAATGTATTCATCGTACTATTTCCAGAAGCTTTTGCAATTGCTAAATGAAATAGCAAATCTTCTTGCATTGCATCTTCACCTTTTAATACTTTTACATTATAAGCATCTAAAGCTTCCTTTAATTGAACTAAATCTTTTTCTGTTCTTCTTAATGCTGCTAATCTTGATGTTTTAAGCTCTAACAAAATTCTTGTTTCTACCAAAGATTTAAAATCAGGTTCATCTAATCGAAGAATGTCTTCAATCATTCCATTCATGGCAATAACACCAATATTTGCAACAAAAGTTCCACTCTGAGGAATGGATTTCAGCAATCCATAAAATTCTAATTTTTGAATAGCTTCTCTAACATTACTTCTACTAACATTAAATTTTTCTGAAAGCATTCTTTCAGATGGTAATTTTTCTCCAGGTTCTAAATTCTTATAATTGATTAAATCTCTAATTCCAATTATAATTAAATTTTGAACTTTTTGACTTTCAGTCTTTGTTAGTACTTCTAACTTCATAAATAAAAATTTTATACTGTTAACCAAAGATAATATTAAATGTATAAATACAATTTCTACACAGATAAATTTTTTTAATAATTAAGGTTTTACTATTTAAGACTAGTCTTAAATAGTAAAACCTTAATAAACTAGTTAATAGAATAGTTGTTTTACCAATTTATTAGTAACCAGGGTTTTGGGTAATTACTCCATTACTAGCAAAAATCTCTGAAGTTGGAATTGGAAATAAATGATAATTACTATCAATAGTCATTCCCATTTCCGCATTAACAGCACCAGTTCTAACTAAATCAAACCATCTATGACCTTCTAGAGCTAACTCCAATCTTCTTTCATTAGCAATTGCAGTTCTAACAGTTGCTTTCGCAGTTGCAGTAACGTTTGCCAAATTAGCTCTACTTCTAATTTTATTAAGTTGCGTAATAGCAGAAGATGAATTTCCATTTTCATTTAATGCTTCTGCATACAATAAAATTACATCTGCTAATCTTAGTTCTATAAAATCTTGTTCAGCACCTGCAGACCCAAATTTAACAGCTATACGCGAAGGACCAGATAAATCGATCGTTGCATTTTTTCTAGTGGTATCTCCAGCAGCATCAAAAGCATTAACTAAATCTGCAGTAATTGGATCTTCATCAGATTTTGTATCTCCACCGTTACTCCATAAAGGAAATGTAGTACCACTATAGTCACTTATTGCTATAGACCCTGATATCTGAGTTGCAAAAATAACTTCAGTATTCAAGTCAGTACCAGAGCCAAAAATATCAGCAAAGTTAGGCTCTAATCCCAGACCAGCAGCACCAGCTCCATTTACAACAGCAGCTAAATTAGATTCTGCATTCATAAAATCTCCCCTTTGCATATATACTTTACCTAATAATCCTTGCGCAGCAATTGCAGATGCTCTTCCTGAAGATAATCCACTGTTATCTAAAGCACTTTTTGCATCCGTTAAATCAGAAATTATTTGACCATATACATCAGCAACTGGCTGTCTTTTTAATATTGAAGTATCTTCTGTGCTTGGTGCGCTAGATAAATTAAGAGTAACATCTCCAAAAACTTTTACTAATTTAAAATAAGCCAAGCCTCTTAAAAATTTAGCTTCACCAATATGTCTAGCATTTGAAGAATTTTCAATAACTATATTCGTACTTAATATAGATTTATATAAAGCCGCATAAAAAGGTTGGAAAAAATTACCTTCCATAGTTGATACATCCCCATTGAATGTCGCAAACGAATTATGTGGCGATTCATCAAACTGAGTGTTATCTGCTCTAAAATCTCCCATTACTGCAATTGGAGTAGCAGAACCAGTTTGATAATTATATGCTGCATTCAAAACTCCATCAAAATCTGTTAAAGATTCTGGACTAGCAATATTTGATGGAGATTGATCTAAATCTGTTGAACATGCTGATACGACCAACATTAGTCCTAATAATATTATATTTATTTTTTTCATTTTTTCTTTATTTAAAAATTAAGATTCAAACCTAAAGTAAAGCTTCTAACAACTGGACTTGCACCTACTTGAAAACCTGATGTTGTAGGTCCATTGTAATCACCTGTAGTTTCAATACCTTCTGGATTATAAGAAGTATAATTATCTGCCATTAAGTATAATAAGTTAGTAGCTGCACCATAAACTCGAACAGAACTTAAGCCAACTTTTTTAGCTAGATTTTGTTTAAGAGTATAACCAATTGTTATATTTCTTAATGCCAGATAAGAAGCATCCTGAACATTTGCATCTAAGTTGTCTTTTGCACCTTTAACAAACATGCCATTATGTACAGCACGTCCATCAGCATCTTTAAAACCATCTACTAATCTTCCACCCCATTGAGAACCATAATAATAAGGATCTATATTAAAAACTTCTGCTCCTTCTGCTCCTTGAAATTGCAATGACATATCAAAGTCTTTATAACTCATAGAACTACTCAATCCCCAGTAAAAATCTGGTGTATTTTGCCCTACTTTCACTAAATCTCCACCCTCTTCAACAGTTCTTGTTTTATCAATTACTCCATCATTGTTTTGATCTATTACATAATATTCGCCATTGCTATTGTTTGGGTTTCTTGTACCATCCTCTAAGTACTTCATTTCAACTTGTCCTGCAGTTTCTAATGCCCACATTTCACCAATTTGACCTCCTACATAATTTCTGAAGACAACATCTCTACCAGATTGACCTACGGGTTGTCTCGGTAATTCATCTAAACCTCCTAAATCTGTGATTTCTGTATTAACTGTAGATAGATTGGCATTCACATTCCATGAGAAATCATTTTTTTGAATGATAGCTGCAGAAAATTCAAATTCAACTCCAGAACTTCTTACATCTCCAGAATTTAATTTTATAGCATTTGTTCCAAGAACTTCAGAAACACTTTGATTAATTAAAATATCTTCAATATCTGAAGTATAGTAATCTACACCTAAAGTAAAACGATTATTTAAAAAACCTAAATCAAAACCAAAATTAGTTTCTGTATTTGTTTGCCAAGTTAAATCTAGATTTGCTACATCTGAAGGAATATTAAATCCAGTACCATAAACTGTTGCAGTAGGACTTAATAAACTTAATGAGTTGTAAGAACCTAAAAAAGAAGCAGTACCTAATGAACCAGTACTAAATCTTAATTTTAATTTACTCAACACATCATTATCTTCTAAAAAAGATTCTTTATGTGCATTCCATCCCAAAGAAACCGCTGGAAAAGTAGCATATTGATTGTTAGCGCCAAAACGAGAATCACCATCTCTTCTGATAGAAACAGAAGCTAGATACTTATCATCATAAGCATAATTAACTCTTCCAAAAATACTTTTTCTTACTCTAGTTTCATCTCTTTCTTTTACAGCAATATCTGCCGGTAATAACAAACTAAAATTGACAACAGCAGTATTTGGCACATTAGTACCGTCTAGAGAAGTTCCTCTAAAAGTAGTAGATTGAAATTCAACACCAGCTATTGCGGCTAAGTTGTGTTTACCAAAATCTTTTGTATAATTTAAAGTAGTTTCACTTAATATAGAAGATACTTTTACATCTGTTTGATCTAAATTTGTTGCACTACCACGTCCTTTAGCATCAGACATAAGTCCTCTCCAATAATAATCTTGAGTATCTCTCATGTCACCACCTAAAACTGTTTTCACATCCAATCCTTCTAAAATAGTATAAGATAAATAAGAATTAATATTCATGAAATAGGTTCTTTGTGTTCTTTCAGAATTATCAAGCTTCGTAGCAGGACCTTGATCACCAGAACCTCCAATACCATTATTAGCCCTTCCATAATGCCAATCGTTCACGTAATCTCCTGGCTCTAATGTGTATATACTTCTATTATAACCTAAAGCTTCTGTTGCACCACCATTTACTCCACTATCAAATGAAGAAAGACCCAAAGCTTGCGCTTGCTGATCTAATGCTTGAACAAAAGCAATAGATGCTTCTGTATGATAAATTGGATGCACACTATATGCTCTAGAAAGATCTCTAACATCCCATCCAACAATTTGTCTTTTAGAAGCAAAACCATTAAAGCTCATACCTGTTTTAAACTTCTCTCCTAATTTAGCATCAATATTTAGACGGGCATTTAATCTTTCAAAACCTTGAGTTCTAACAATCCCAGTTGCATCCTGATAACCAACAGATCCAAAATACTTTACATCATCTGTACCACCGCTCATACTAAAATTATGGCTAGTAGTATTACCTGTTTGGTATAAAAAATCTTCTACACTCATTTCATCAGGAGAATTTTCATAACCAGTTAATCTGTATTCTAAAAAAGCTGGGTCTATTTGAGAAACATCCCAATTTCCTGCAGCAATTTCTGCTCTTGAATGTGCAGCCCATTCAGATCCTGTCTTAAGTATGTTATCACGATATTTATTTGAGAAACTCGTATAGGTGTTATAACTAAATTTAGGTTTACCTGTTTTTCCTTTTTTAGTAGTAACCAAAACAACACCATTTGCACCTCTTGACCCATAAATAGCGGCAGAAGCAGCATCTTTTAAGATTTCTATACTTTGAATATCGTTTGAATTAACTGTTGCTAAACTTCCTGAGATAGGAAAACCATCCACAACAATTAATGGGTTTGAGCTGCCTGATACAGAAGAAGCTGCTCTAATTTGAATTTTCGGATCTGCACCTGGCTCTCCACTTGCATTTTGAATTAAAACACCAGCTAACTTACCTGCTAATGCCTCGTCTACCCGGGTAGCTTGAACGGCAGCAACATCATCACCACCAATTTTTGAAATAGCACCTGTAAGGTGACTCTTCTTTCTTGTTCCATACCCAACAACTACAATTTCATCTAGGCTAGTAGTGTCTTCAACCATCGAAATAGCTAAAGTTTGTTGATCTTCTATAGCCACTAATTGTTTCACATACCCCAAATAAGAAAACTCCAAAACGTCTCCTTTTTGAACTTTAATTTCAAAATTTCCATCAAAATCTGTAGCTCCACCTTTGTCTGTATTTACTATCCTATAGGTTACCCCTGGAAGTGTTGTATTGTCTGCTTGTGAAGTTACAATACCTTTTATCGTATATTCTCCTTGCGAGAATACCGAAATGTTGAATAACAATACTAAGAGTACTATTATATTCTGTTTTAAATTCATAATTTATGTTTAAGTTTAAGTTTTTAAAAAATTATTAGCTTCATATTTGTTTATAAAACTAAGCCTTAACAACTTTCACGTAATTTTCAAAAAGAAAATATTAGCTAATAAAATACTAGTATATTTTGTATATTTGCTAAACTTATACTTAATTTTTATAAATTTCGTGTCAGTTTATACTTCCCTCAGAAGAAGTGTTATTACTAAGGGATAGGCGTGCACCTATCCTTTTTTTTTGTTTAAAGATCTATATATCCATCATATTATATGTTTTTTAAAATAAATTAGTATTGGTTTTCCAAACTGGTTATCCAGATTGGTTTTCCAAATATAGTTAAATATTTCTTAAAAAAAAAAGAAAAAAGTTTTAATTACTAAAAACTAGCATATTAGACCATAAATTTTCTAGAAAAAAATTTAATTACCAGTTAAAGATAGTCTTCCATATCACATACGTGATTGCAAGCACGATTGCCCAACTAATAATTTTCGTGTAATCTCGCCTAGTTCGTTTCATCAAAATCTTTCTCTATGCTTGTTACTTCAACCATTCTAAATTTCAATTTTTATCTATAAAACTAGTAATTTGAAAATGATGCTATTTATGATTACAAGCCTATTACACTTGCGTCAAATAAAAATTTAACAAGCATAATCTTTAATTATACTCAATTCTTTTTAAATTAAACCATCACCAAGTAATTCTTGGTCATTGTTTTTGTCGAATAAAAATAATTACTTGCTCCAAATATTTGTAATATCTCTTTCGTTATAAAATAGTACTAATATTAAAAATATTAATATTTTTTTTTTGGAAAATTATGAGATTAACTATTTCTCTAACTTCATAAAATAATCAAAAATTTCTGGAACATTAGCATTTCCCATTTCTGCACTAACAGCAGCATTAAGATTTGTAGAAGTAGCTTCAGCAATAAGAGAAGTTGTGCCGAGATCATTCATCATTTGCACAAAATATCCTAAATCTTTGTTCGCATTATTGATTGAGAAACCTAAATCACTCACGTTGTCTACGGCATAATGTTTGCAAAATTTCATAAATGGAGAGTTTGAAGGCCCAGAAGACATGATGTCAAACAATTGCTGCGTATCTACACCTGCTAATTTTGCCGCAACGAAGGCTTGTGACATCGCAACTACAGTAGTCATACCTATAAAATTATTAATAAGCTTAGTAGTGTGTCCAGCTCCAGCAGCACCAAGATAGAATACATTTTCACCCTGTTGTTCTAGTACTGGCCTTACTTTTTCAAAAGTGTCTTTATTACCTGCAGCCATAATATTAAGCAGGCCATCTTTTGCATGCGCTGGTGTGCGTCCAAGTGGGGCATCAATCATGCCAGCACCTTTTTCTGCAAGAGCTTTACCTATTTTTATAGTAGAAGCAGGAATAGATGTTCCGAAATCAATCAAAACAGCACCTTCTCTAATACCAGCAAGAATACCTTCTTCACCGTACACAATCTTTTCAACAACAGCAGAAGTTGTAAGACAGAACATAATGATGTCACTCTTTGCTGCTAACTCTTTTGGTGAGCTAGCTTCAGTAGCATTACCACGAGCTATAACTTTTGCAACTTCCTCTTTATTAAGATCAATTACTATTAGCTCAAAACCTCTTTTTTGAAGATTTTCCACCATGTTACCACCCATAAGGCCAAGTCCTATAAATCCGATAGTAGGTTTTTTCATATTTTATTTATTTTATTTTATAATTATTATTTTTGTAAGTATCTACATTGCTTTAACAATGTGTATATTCTATTTTTTACTGGATGTAGTCCTTGTTACTCTCGATAACAAAGAGAAAAAAATGAAGTTTCTTTTCCTTTAATTTCATCTCCAATTAAGTTTTTTATGAACATAAATATTACCTAATCGACACTATTTAATGGCTAACTTCTAATTCATAAAAACGAACTTTAGAAGATGCTCCTTTATCTCTAGATTGAAAGTAATTTCCAGCTTTAAAGTAATTCTCAAAAATCCCCCATTTTCTCATATGAATATTCTCGTACACCTTAAATTCATTCTTGTTTAGAATTATTACCATTTTACCTTCTGTAACTTTTACTTCTAATGTAAATTTCCGAAACCCTACTTTTTGCTCAAAATTGAAACCTTCATCGTTATCCCAGGCTTTTTCATGTAGCATTTCTTCATAAGAAGCATTTAGGTTTTTTAAAATCTTAGTTTTTACTCTAATTTTTCCTTTATCCCAATATATTTTTAAAATTGGTGGTGCATTGTTATCATCTTCACCAATTAAATCTCGTTGTTCATTTGTTAGACGACCATGAATTTGCATAATAATTGTTCTGTGGTACTTCCCTTCAGCATCTCTAGTGGTAGCGTCCATAGCCAACTTCCCTTTCATATAAGCTCCTTGGGCAAAAGTCCAGTTTACATTGTTTTCTCCTGGCACCATTTGTTCTCTTAATTCTGATCTAGTATACTTAGTGTTTCTAGTTTTAGAATTGGTAGGCATCGCGTGAAAAACAATCGCTCCTTTTGTTGAATCAATATACATGTACGGTTTTGCAATTTCGTTATTTGCAAAATCTAAAATCTCAGGCGGGCTAATTTCAACAGGTTTTCCTTTTTTATTTGCAACTGGTAGCGTTACTTTCCAATGATTTAAATCAATTTTTGGAAGCTTTACTTTTTTCTTTCTTTTCTTCTTTCGCTTTTTTTCAACTTTCAATTTAGATATTTTAACGCTACTTGTCTTTTGTTGACAAGTAGCGTTAAAAGATAAAAAAAGTATAAAAATTCCTAATATTATTTCATATCTATACCTTTTCATAATACTAAATTAATCTGCCGGATACATTTTAACATTATCTACGAAAGCATCTTTATTTGTATATGCGTAAATAAATATAGCTACTTCACCAACAGAATTAGATCTAAACTTAAGTTTCACAGTTGTACCACCTGAACATGAATTGTCTGCAAACTTTCCTTTAGCTTCGGTTCCAATATGTTCTACCAAAGAATTACTAGCAAGAGCAACATCACTATCACTATAATGACCATTTAAAATTGACGCAACTACACTATTGGTTTCAGCACCTCCAGTTTTAATAGCATATTCATACTCAAAAATATAATCTGTATTCGGGCTTACTATAACTGCTTGGTATGCGTATCTAGTATCACCAGCGTCAGCAGTGCCATCTGCATCATCAGCACTATTGCTAGATGACCATTTTGCACCTCTAGATTTAGAACCAGTATCAACTCCATCATAATTTGTACAAGACCCATCAGAAGAACCACTAAAAGGATTTGAACTTCCTGAAGTGTTCGCTATTTTCCAATCACCATATACTTCACTAGAACTCCCATCAAAATGTCCCCATAGAATTTCTGGATTCAATGGACCAGATGGTCCACCAACAGTAACTTCTTTACTAATAGAAGTTGGTTTATTCAAAGAGTTTGTAGTTGTTAGCGTTACCATATACATTTTTTCTAAACCATCATTAGCATAACTATATGTTGGGTTTTCATCTGTTGAACTACCTGAACCATCTCCAAAATTCCAACTATAACTAGTCGCTAATTCAGAAGCATTTTCAAAGGTAACATCATAATCACTAGCTACCTCATCAAAAATAAACTCAGGAACTGAGAGTGGAGCTCTATATAGATAAATATTATCTACATTAAGAGTTGCCTCGTTACTTGCAGTAGCACCTGCTCCTAATTCAAATGTTATAGCATCAATTTGAGTAATTCCTTCGGAAGCAAAATCTATATCTAGACCAGTCCAAACATTATTTGTTAGCGTTTGCTCAAAAGTTTTTCCTCCCAATGTTATTTTTACTTTATCGATACCTACTTCATGAATAGAATGAAGGTCTACGTGTAAATAATCAGCAGAAGCATTTGTTCCAAAAACATCTGCAATAATAATAGGAGTACTAAAAGTAATAGATGCCTTATTAGTACCCTGAAGTCTAGAATACTGAATTACCTTGTTTTTTAAATCTCCAACTTCTACTTCATTATACTCTGCAGTACCAGCCTCTACATTAGAACCTGATATTGTGTTTGTATAAGCATTAAGAGCACCATCATTTTGAGTACCATCACTAAAAACAGAAAAGACATTTCCATTTAGAATTATTGGCGAATCTGGTGATGACGATACAGTATTAATTGAATGATTAACCGTTATATTGTCTGTAAGTACAACATCTGAAAGACCTTTATCCGATTTTGCGGTTACCGTTATTGTATAATTAGCAGTTTCAAAGTCATTTGAATAATCATAAGAAACGGTAGTGCCGCTAGCCCCACTAATTGTAATAGGAGAAGTTCCAGCTCCAAAGTCTACTTCATAAGAAGAAACTCCAATAGCTAATGGTTTTACGGTTATATAGGTACCATCTTTTAAACCGTTTTCATCTGCTTCAACAGAAGATGAAAGGCTTGAAAAAGTTATTTCCGTAAGGCCCGTGCCTGTATAATTTTCAGTTGGAATAAAATCATTTTCTTCACAAGATGTAATAAATACTATTACAAGTAGCGTTAATATTCCTTTTTTTAATAAATCCATAATTATTTGTTTTTTATTTTTTATCAAAATTAATCTGCTGCGTATACTTTAACATTATCTATATAAACATCCACATCTGTGACTGCATAAAACATAATAGCAACTTCACCACTAGCATTAGCTCTAAATTTTTGCTGAACGGTTGTATGTCCAGTTTTTCCTTTTACCTCATCTGCAATAAATTGCACAATAGGAGTACTTGCAACTGCATCAGCTCCGTCAGCAAAATGACCATTTAAAATTTCTGCATAAATTCTATTTCCACCTGGTGCAACACCTGCTGCTTCTGCTGGCGTTTTTATAGCATATTCAAATTCTAAAATATAATCTACATTACGCACTGGAGATGTTAATGTTGGAGATACTGTAATTGCTTGGTAAGCATATCTCGTATTAGAACTTAAGTATGCTCCAGCCGAGGTAGCTTTGGTCCATTTTGCACCTTTTGTTTTTGCTCCATTGTCAGATCCGTCATAGTTTGTAAAAGAACCATCAGAACTAGCATTAAAAGCACTAGTTGTTCCACCAGTAAAATTCTCAAAACTCCAACCACTAGAACCTCCATTAAAGTCTCCATTATTAATAGTTACTGGAATAGCTACAAATTTATCTACCACTTCAACCTCTATTGTTACTGTTGTTGATGCTTCATTTGCATCTTTAGAAGTCAATGTAACAGGATATATACCTTCACCTGCATCAAATGTAAAACTAGGATCTTTATCTGTTGAACTTCCTAATCCATTAAAATCCCAAATATAATTTGTAGATTCAGTAGATAAATTATTAAACTCTATGGATCTAAAATTAACAGCATTTGGTATGTAATCAAAATTAGCTGTAGGTAAAGTATTATCTGGTAATGACCCTGCCTCGGGTAATTCAAATTCAAAAGCCTCTTCACAACTAACAGATAATGCCAGTATCGAAAAGCATAACACTATCTTTAAAGTATTTTTAAAATTATTTAATTGATTTTTCATTTTGATTAATTTTAAATATTATTATTGAGGGTTCTGCGTTAAAAGACCTTCGCTTAAATTAATTTCTCTTGACGGAATTGGCAGTAATAATCTTCTAATATTATAACTTGTATATCCTTTTAAAGTAGCGTGCGCTCCCAAAACATCATGTGCAACTCCCAATCTTAACAAATCAAAGAAACGATGGTTTTCGAAAGCTAACTCTACTCTTCTTTCTAATAGTAGTGTGTTTACAGTTAAAACTGCAGGTCTATCTGTTATGGCATCAAAACCAGCTCTAACTTTTACTTTCATAAAAGAATCTAATGCATTAGCATCATTAGTATCATTACCTTGCATAATTGCTTCTGCATGCATTAATAATACATCTGAATAACGTAAAATAATCCAGTCATTACCTGCATTCCCTGGCTGATCTCCATATATAGGAAGATTTGTATCAGAAATATCAGATCCTAATGGTAGAAATTTAATTACCTCTGCATCTTCTGGTATCGGTAGATTCGCATCGTCTCCAAAAGCAGCATAAGATGCCCCTGTTCTATTACCTCCATTATTCATAAAATCTACAGCAAGATTTGGATTTACAATATTAAGACCATCTTGTCTTCCTTGACGTTTATAAGAAGTAAACTCTGATGAAAATCCTTGGCTTTCATTAGGATCTCCTGACGCATATTGAATTGCAAAAATAATTTCATTATTTAATTCGTTATAGAATACATTTCTAAAATCAGTCTCTAACGCTAAGTCACCACTATTAATAATAGCTTCACACATTTGTTTTGCACCTGCATAATTAGGTGTTGGTTGTGTAAGGTAAACTTTAGCTAAAAGCCCTTGAGCAGCAGCTTTAGATGCTCTAGACTTATGGGTATTATCTAAATTGGTAGTACCTTCTTGCAAGTCTAATACAATTTGCTCATACACCTTTGCTACATCAACTCTTGTAAAAAGTAATTCTTTTTCGTCAGAAGTAGCAACTTTTGTTAATAATGGCACAGCTCCATACAATCTTACTAAATTAAAGTAAGCGTAGCCTCTTAAAAATTTAGCTTCAGCTGTATATTTATTAATATTAGAAGCATCTGCGTTCGCAACATATTTCAACACATTATTAGCTCTAAATATAATTTCATACATAGATTGGTAATAATCTTCTGATTGAATATTTTCTGGCTCAACTATGTATCTATGAAAATCTGCTCTTGACCCCTCAAGTGTTTTACTTCTTGTATTATCAGAACGATGCTCTGTTAAAAGGTACTCTAATTGAACACCTCTATTAAACCTAACAGAACTAGATTGTGTATTTTCATTAACTCCTTGAATGGCATCATAAATTCCAATAACGCCACTTAATACATCGGCATCTGTTTGAAAAAAAGTTTCTGCCACAATAACAGTGTCGGGTAATGGGTTTAAAAACTCATCCGAATTACAAGAGACAAACAAAGTCGCTGTAATGGTAAAGATTAAAAATTTTATATATTTTTTCATAATTAAATATTTTTACAATTAAAAATTAACGTTTAAACCTACTGAATATGTACTAAACAAAGGCGTACCTGCTCTTTGTGCACCATAAGATTGAGGCGAATTATTACTATCAATAAACTCTGGATTAAAACCATGATAATCATCAGATGTAATGTATAATAAATTCTGACCCGTAGCATAAACCCTTAATGAAGCCATCCCTAATTTTGATACTGCATCTTCTGAAAAGACATAACCAATATTTACATTTCTTAATGAAAAATAACCTGCACTCATTACAACATCATTTGTATGTATTCTGGGTTTAAGAAAAGAAGCATCTGGAATAACACCTGCATCTACAACTGCTTGCACATCTGAAGTAGCACCTGTCCAATGCGTATAAAAATATTGATCACCAATGTTTTTAACTTCTGCACCTTGACTTCCTTGAATCATGAAAGAAAAATCAAAATTCTTATATTTAAAATCGTTTGAAAAACTCCAAACAATGTCTGGGTATGGGTCACCTAAAATAGTTTTATCATCATTTGTAATGATACCATCACCATTTAAATCTTTAACAATAATATCTTCTGATTTACCGTTGATAGGAATCCATGGAGAATTCCAATATTCAGTAGCTAATTCTTTATCTACAACATATCCATAAAAAGATGAGATTGGGTTTCCAACAGAGTTTATCCACTGTGAACTTCTTCCAAAACCATCTTCTGTTAATGCTCCGTCAGACTCACCATAATCTAGCAATTCATTTTTATTGGTTGATGCTATTAAAGTTGATCCCCAAGAAAAATTTTCATTTGAAATATTTTTAGTTCTTAACTCAAGTTCAAATCCACTATTCGCTACTTTACCTAAATTTACAATACCACTATTAAAACCAGTACCATAAGAAACAGGATTATCTAACAATAACTTATCACTAGTTCTCTTATAATAATCTAAAGATCCAGTTATTTTATTATTTAAAAAACCGAAATCTAAACCTGGATTAAATTCTTCAGAAGCCTCCCATTGCAATAACGCATTTGCAATATTAAGTGGCGAATTACCTGGGTTTATTACACCATCAACAATTGCATTTGTACCAGTTAATTGTGCCAAATAAGGCCATGCATTTTCGGTAACACTTCCTAAGTTAAAGTTTTCTGCTCCAGTAAGACCATAACTTACTCTTAATTTAAATTTACTTAAAATATCGCTTTCTGACAAGAAATTTTCGTTGTGTGCATTCCAACCTACAGAAGCTGCAGGAAAGTTACCCCATTTAGAATCTATTCCAAAAACAGAACTACCATCTCTTCTAAATGAAGCAGATACTAAATACTTATCTGAAAAAGCATAATTAATTCTACCAAAATATCCTATTTTATTTTTTACAACATTTAACTCTCCATCATTAATAATTGTAGTAGCTCCTTGTAAATTTTTTAATAAGTCATTAGTATAACCTGTACCTGTAGTTTGGCTTATTTCTTCTCTTCTTTTTTGTACCGTAAAACCTGCTAAAACATTAAATTCGTGACCTCCGATTTGTTTTTCATATAGCAAAGTATTATCCGAAATTAACCGTGTTCTAAATCTATTATTTAACAAATATTTAGCCCTACTATTACCCGCTGAATGATGTTTTGTACCATCCCACCTAGTTCTTTTACGTTGCTCTATGGTAACACCAAGTGATGTTTTAGCTGTAAGACCATCCATGATTTTATACTGTAAATATGTAGAAGCTAGCAATTTAGTATTAAACTCATAATGCTCTCTTTCTATGTATTGCGCATACGGGTTTGAATCACCAGAAGTACGAGGTCTGCTGTCGCTTCCATTTCCATCTAAATCTAATTCAACCAAATGGTTTTCATAAAAATAATCTCCTACCCCAATATCTGGATATGCCGTTCTATTAATAAATTGTAAAGTACCTTCTGAATGATATATAGGCAGCCAAGGAGATTGTCTAATTGGATTATGAATAGAAGTAGGTAACGCTCTTCTTTTTGAAAATGAAGGTGTGGCACTTAATCCAAACTTTAAATTTTCACTTAGCTTACTATCTAATTTTAATTTACCAGAATATAATTTATAATCATCTGTCAAAACAACACCTTCATCATGATTATATCGTAAGGAAGCAGTAAATTTTGTGTCTTTATCACCACCACTTGCAGAAAAAGAGTGACTTGTCAAAAATCCACCATCAAAGAAAACATCTTGCCAATCTCTGTCAATACCAGTTACTTCTACTATTTTCTGAGCATATTGAGTGGTTTCTGAAAGTTCTCCAGTTGCAGCAAGCTCTTTTGCTGCCCAATCTGAAACACTTTTTTTGTAATCATCACTTCCAAAAGCGCTTTTATACCCTGTAAAAGTGTTATATGAAAACCTTGTCTTTCCTTCTTTACCTTGTTTTGTTGTTATTAAAATAACTCCATTTGAACCTTCACTACCATAAATAGCAGCAGATGCTGCATCTTTCAATACTTCAAAAGATTCTATGTCGTTCATATCTAAATTCCCTAAAAAACTAGAATCAACAATTATTCCATCAACCACCACTGCCGGCCCAGAATCTGCTGTAATAGATCCAAATCCTCTAATTGTTATTGTTGGTGCTGCACCAGCCTCTGCACTTGTTGCCTGTATATTAACTCCAGATACTTGACCAATTAATGCGTCATCTACCCTAGCAACTGCAATTTGGTCTAATTTTTCATTTTTAACTTTAGAAATTGCCCCGGTTAAATGGCTTTTCTTTTGGGTACC
>Ga0307488_10002639_pt1 | contig 15117 bp, 24 predicted proteins | sample SB02metaG_FD_202248 | JGI IMG/M metagenome (GOLD analysis project Ga0307488, IMG submission 202248) | Sea-ice brine microbial communities from Beaufort Sea near Barrow, Alaska, United States - SB 0.2 | ecosystem: Environmental > Aquatic > Marine > Coastal | place: USA: Alaska | collected... | reverse complement strand
ACATCCAAATTTAAATCTACTACAACCGAACCAACAGAGCCGGTAGCGGCGAGACCCGTGACAGATACATCCGAGGCGGCATCTACTACGACGGAGCCAACAGAGCCGGTAGCGGCGAGGCCCGTGATAGATACATCCGAGGCGGCATCTACTACGACGGAGCCAACAGAGCCGGTAGCGGCGAGGCCCGTGACAGATACATCCGAGGCGGCATCTACTACGACGGAGCCAACAGAGCCCGTTGCGGATAAACCCGTGACAGGTACATCCAAATTTAAATCTACTACAACCGAACCAACAGAGCCGGTAGCGGCGAGACCCGTAACAGATACATCCGAGGCGGCATCTACTACGACCGAACCAACAGAGCCCGTTGCAGATAAACCTGTGACAGGTACATCCAAATTTAAATCTACTACAACCGAACCAACAGAGCCGGTAGCGGCGAGACCCGTGACAGATACATCCGAGGCGGCATCTACTACGACCGAACCAACAGAGCCCGTTGCAGATAAACCTGTGACAGGTACATCCAAATTTAAATCTACTACAACCGAACCAACAGAGCCGGTAGCGGCGAGACCCGTGACAGATACATCCGAGGCGGCATCTACTACGACGGAGCCAACAGAGCCGGTAGCGGCGAGGCCCGTGACAGATACATCCGAGGCGGCATCTACTACGACGGAGCCAACAGAGCCGGTAGCGGCGAGACCCGTAACAGATACATCTGAAGCTGCGTCTACTACGACGGAACCAACGGCTCCTGTAGCGGCTAACCCTGTTACAGATACATCTGAAGCTGCGTCTACTACGACGGAACCAACAGAGCCTGTAGCGGCGAGGCCCGTGACAGATACAAGCAAACCAGTTTTTATAATAACAGAGCCAACGGCTCCAGTAGCTGCGAGGCCCGTGACAGATACATCCGAGGCCGCGTCTACTACAACCGAACCAACAGAGCCTGTAGCTGCGAGGCCTGTGACAGATACATCCGAGGCCGCGTCTACTACAACCGAACCAACGGCTCCAGTAGCTGCGAGGCCCGTGACAGATACATCCGAGGCCGCGTCTACTACAACCGAACCAACGGCTCCAGTAGCTGCGAGGCCCGTGACAGATAATACTTGTTCTGTAGAGACAGAGACGGAGCCTACTGCTCCAGTAGCTGCGAGGCCCGATACCGGGATGTTTACCTCACCTGTAACCGTCACACTTCCAACGCCCGAAGACGCCGAAACCCCTGAAACAGCTACAGGTAGGACGGAACCCCAAGCACCCTCACCCCAGTCTCCACGGCTCCAACCGTTTACAGATAGGTTAGGTAAACTTGTGCTCCAAGCACCCTCACCCCAGTCTCCACGACCCCAGCCACCTAAAGAAGACATGAGGAGGGCATCTTAACTAAGCGATACGGATAATGGCGTTACTTGCATCCGCCGTAGGGAACTGAATCGTAAAGTCACCTGCGGTAGACGTTTTATCTGCACCAAACGCCAGTACAACAACTGCCGGATCACCAGAAGCCGTGTCATTGTAGATCAATGCACCGTTAGCTGTAACGGTTGCGTTACTAAACGTGAGGTCAGCAAAGTCAGCGAAAGCGGTTGTACCGCTGGTAGTGGGCGTGACATTCGTCAAAGCAGCTCCTCCCGCAGTGTAGTTCGTCCCGCTCGCTTCGTTAGTCGAACTGTACGCGGTGGTTGCGGCACTCATCGTTGCACTGCTCGTGTACAACGCGAGTTTAAAGCTGTTAGCGCCGTTGGTGAGATTGTGTGTAGCGGTCATCAATTCTTTCTTGAACGACGTACACATTGCCTGGGTAATTGCCATTTTTAAACTCTCCTTACGAGTTCTGCTAGTTCCGGGTGCCCCGCATCGACTAGGGTGTTGTATATGGTCGTCCTATCACTATTTATAGCCTCTCTCATATAGTAACTCAACGTTTTTTCTAATTGGTCCTTGTATACAAGGGCTTGGTCTCTTATAGCGGGAGGTGCTCTATCCGAAACGGAAATTATCCTATCCGCGCACCGTTGCGCCACTTCTTCTGGCGTAGAGCCTCTATGATCTGTAGTGTGAACCACAACTTTGTAATCTGACGCTACGTCAGCTTTTAGAGTAAACATATTACGCTACATCCCTCCGTAAACGATCATGCCTATATTGGTCCCTAGTTTGAAGACCCTCCCCTAGATTCTTCATCCACTGCAAAGACTCTTGAAAACGCTGGTTGTAGAGGCTCAAAATATCAGCCTCACCTTTCATAAAGGTATAGGCTTCAACTAAGGCGCCGTACAAAAGAGCAAGTTCTGCGTTATCACCTAACCAAGTAGTTCCACTAGCAACCGTGGTTATAGAATCGGGTCTGTAGAAATAATGTAACTCCATCGTAAAGTCGTCGTTAGGAGTGGGGGCCAAAAAGAAAGTAGCCTCGTCCCAATCAGCGTAATACTGAGGCACTCCGGTTGTGGTTGGGTCAGGTGTGTAATCTTGAAGCATAGTGACTTGCTTGTACAACAAGAACTCTTTACTGGAAGAATTTATAACACTCAACGAGTTTTGAGACAGAAAATCAATGGGCTTTTGCAAATAGGCGTTTCCGTTCGACGCAATTCCTTGCGAGGATTTACGAAACACGTCTAATTGGCATTCTTTTAAAATGCGTTCTTCCGCGTTTAAAATAAATCTAGGAAGTTGACTGACAAACGTCGTCTCTGTGCTTTGCACGTAATCTTGTATTGCCGTCTTCAGGGTTGTGTATGTATAAGCCATTTATAGCCCCTTAACTAAGTGATAAACCCGTTACCTAAATCAACAACAGGCAATGCCGGCAGTGTTACAGGACCTGCCGAAGCAGTTCCACCACCCCCTTCAATACCACCCACAGCCGCCGTGCCGCTAGACGCGGTAAATGTGTAGAAATCATCCTTGGTAGCGTCGTCGGTTGGAACGGTTATAGCGTATCCGCTTGAGGACTCTATAACAGCCTCCGTAAAACCATCAAAAGCCTCCGAAGTCCTGAAACGAACCAGATCACCTGTGGATCTACCGTGACCAGGCTCGTTAACGGTTATAACAGCCGAACCGCTTGCGGAAGATTGAAAAGGATTTAATGTGAGTATCACGGCTACGGAAGGCTCCGGAGAATTAGGACGACTAATTCGTAACGCCTGCGGGTCGGACCTGACCCGGCGAGGCTCAATCTGCGGCTGCTTTGATTCGTATTCATCCGGACCCACCAAACTGCCCGTCCACTCCTTCAACATCACCCGCAAGGGATATGCTCTTCCAGAACGATCCGAAATCCCTTTTGCATATTTTCCAGCAGCGTATCGAGACATCTCAAAGACTCATTGATGAAAAACTCGGAACCAAACGAAGACCCACTCTTTCGCTATCTTCTGACGCGGCTCTTTGAAACTCTTCCTCATAAAGAGCCTTTAAAAACTGAACCCTGTCCGGAGACCGCTTGATAGCCATGTAATACGACAATCCCGCTGTCAAACAGGGCAGGAAACGAAAAGGAATGTCCGGAGTGTTCACACCGACATCAGCATCTTGTAGTCGTTTCACACGGTAATAAATCAGTTGATCCGTAGAGTTTTCCGGAGATGGCCACAACGTAATTGTGGGTGTTATCTGACGGTCTATATAGAACTGAGAAGGGCGCCCCTGGGTGGATTTATCTGGTGTATCAAGATAAGCGCCCCTACTTATTCGACTAATACCAATGTCTGATCCGCTTCGGCGTACAACAGCCTCTAAGACATCAACGGTAGCGTTGACATCTGCAAGGCTCGGATTGGCGGCAATAGTGGTCGAGACACCGGAATCGTCGCTTGCGGTGCTTGTTATAGCCTCGCCTGCTGTAAACGAACCGGAAGGTATCGTTATGGTTATAGTAGTTGAACTAGGTTTGGAAATAACCGAAGCCGTTGTACCACTAACCCCTCCAGTGATGGTTCTACCAACAACAAGATCGGTGGAAGCTCCTACGGTAGCTGTTATGGTTCCTATAGGGTACGTGGCTATTGAAGAACTTGTGGAGTACCTAGCGAGAGACTGCGTAATCTCTTCCACAGTCCATAAATTCAGACCCCTGTTGGCCCATTCTGCAAACAAAAGATTTAAGGAACGACGCGCCGTCTTCGCGTCATATCCTGTTCGGAACTCAAGACCACAACGCTCAAAAGCCTCTTCTGTAATTTCGGCCATGTCTAGGTTAAAATCAACCGAACCAGAAGTTGACATAATTAATTCCTATTCAAAAAGAGACAAGCGAACAGCAACAGCAAGTTGACCTAATATTACAATCCCTACACCCCACAAAATCTTGGTGATAAGATCAAGAGACTTCTGAACATGGTGTAGGTCATTTGTTTTTATAGTCAGAATTCTTTCCGAAAGCAGCTGCAATTCACCTTTAATTTTAACTAGGTCAAGTTCATTCTTTCGATCAAGACTATCGGACATTTGACTTAGTACTGTTTTAAGCAGTGAAGCACGATAGAGTACGTATCACCACTGCTATGCCCGACAGTTGTAAGTTGAATGTCTCCTGTGTTGCCACCAGAAGCCGCAACATTAGGAAGACCACTTATGTCGGAATAATCTAGAGTATCTGAATAATCGGCTGGAAGCTCTACCGCGATAACGTCAGTGGTAGCATCCCAAAGAAGTTTGACACTCATCCCAACATTAGAGAACTTAACTTTCTCAATGCGAACACCCGTACAAGCCGTTCCGTCTTGCAAGGACGAAAGTGCGGATACATCTACTTTGACAACAGCAGCCTCTCCGTTTCCGTCGCTTGTATTCGTGCAATAGATAATGGCTTTTTTAGGGCCATCTTCTACGGTAGTTGTTGTTACAGCATCAGCCATGTCCGTATTCTTTCACATTAGTAAAGGGCCGGGAGGTTATCCTCCCGGCCTAAACTTTTAGCCATTATTAAAATCGACGTTCATCCCAGTAATACGAATCCAAAGTTTACCTGCTAAATAAGCGGCGTCTGTAGAGGCCCCTGCAACAAGATAGACGTACTTCTTAGACAAAGCGGCCATCACAGCCCCAGAATCAACAGAGTTATAATAGCCTAAAGTAAGGTCGCCGTTGTTCATCATCTGGGTTGTAGTAGTAGGAGCCGAGCCCCCAGCGGTTGTTCCTGTGGCAGAAATATCTACGTTAATATCTGGATCACCACCCGTTGGAACTTCTACGCAACCAAACTCAAGAAGAATAGGTATGCCATTAACTTCTTTAGTTAGTTCTGCAATGTAAGCATTAGCCTCAGTTCCGTCACCAATAACTCGATCCACCGAACCAGAACCGTCAAAACCGCCTTGAAGGTCAATAAGAATAGAGGTGACAATAGTGCCACCAACCTTATTTACAAAAGTGTTGATGGCTGCGTCTGGAATACCAGAACCATGAGCATTTGGGGTAATTCCAAAAATAGTAGCACCAGTATCCAAACTAGCGTTGTTTGCTCCAGCGGCGGTGGCCGTTCCTGAAAAACCATTCGTATCAACAATGTTGTTGATACCAGAAGTTGCAACAGTTTGAATCTCAAACTGGTTCTGAGTTACTGTACCAGTGGTACTATCTGTTGCAATTTGTTGAAAACCGTTTTGTGAACGGACGGGACCGTTAAATGTAGTAGTCGCCATTTCATATCTCCTTACGAAAGATCGGCCCTAGAGTCTTCGTAAGCGTCTGCTGGGACAGTCGCTAGGGCTATAATTCCCAGAAATAAAGTGGGGGAGAGTTTCCTCTCCCCCGTAGTCTTACGCGCCTTTAGATCCGTACACGCAACGAGGATCAGAGTAACCGTAGCTGTAACGCTCACGGGCTTTGAACCGTACATTGCCTGTATCAAAGTCGCCCTCCATCTTCGTAGACATCGGCATACGTTCAAAGTGAACGAAACCGCGAGGAGCATCCGTCTTAATGAAGAATGCGTCCGTGTCTGTCAGATAGTGGTTAACAACATAACCCTGCGGGAGCATACCCATGTTACGCATTGCGTTAACATCGTTGTCCGCAGAACCTGGACGAAGAGTAGACTCAAGAAGACGATCCGCCACGAACTGAAGTGCGGGAGGAATAATCAACTTTTGTCCACGAACCGAAACTTTAAGGCCGCGCTCATCAACATAAGCTGCAATGTCGATAAGAGCATTCTCAAGGCTGGTTTCGTTCAAGTCAGCATCTGTGCTGGGCTCGTTACGAAGCGATCCATTGTTTACAAGAGGATGGTCAGTAGCACAAAGCTCCTTACCATCACCACCAGCAAACGTGCTATCAAAAGCGTTGTTCAGCGTAGCTGCGCCCTTCACCTGTTTGGTGTTGGCCATGCTGCGTGCCAAAGCTTTCGTATAGCGAGAGGCGAGGCGATCATAAAGATTATCCTCGATTGCTTCTTCCGTAATGGAGAAAGCAAGCGCAATAGTCTCATGCGTGTACCGCGCCGTATACGCTTCTTGTGCATCATCAAAGGTAATTGCTGAACCTTCCTGCTTGACGGGTGCTGACCCGAAGCCTGAAAGCATAACCTCTTCTTCAAAAGCACGTTCCGAAGATTCAGTATCATAAATCTCCGAAGACTCATCGTCATACCGTGCATACTCAAGGCCGAAAAGGGCGTTGAGTCCGGGCTCTAGCTCTTTTGCTAGTTGGGCTCTGCTAATAGCCATTTTTCAATCCTCTCCTATACGCCAGTGGTTGAAACAGTGCCAGCAGCAATGGAACCCGTAGGTGCATTAAAGCTGTTGTTCAACCTGACAATTGCGCCAATTCCAGCAGCTTCGAAGTCCTGATTTTCAGGATCCTCAGTCCAACCCATAACCCGTAAAGTAAGGCTGTTGGTTGTTGCTAGGGTACTGATAGCCAAACGACCCAACGATACACCTGTAGCATCGGTGCCCGTTATACCCGTAGACGTACTAGCATTCAAAAACACACTTGCGCGTGCCGTTGCCTTGCTCGTCCACGAAGCGTCCGTTGCAATAACATACAACTGACTAGGGTCGTCATTGATAAAAGCCTTCACCGGATGGTTACTATCCGCTCCAGATCCAGGCCAGTAGTTACTCCAAGTTGGTTTACCAGTGGTGCTAGAGACATACTCACATCCTTGAAACACACCCAGGGCACTAACAGAACCACCAGCGGCATTAGATGTATGGTCGATATACCCAGAAGCGAGGGGTACGACTATCTGTCCGTGGTAGATTTTGCCAGCGTTGTCTGAGGCAATTTCATATGGAGTATATCCGGTAAGACCAGTGGAATTTGAACCTCCGCCCAACTTACTGATGGGACGCAGGCCAAAGCTTCCATTACTATTAGCCATTTAATTTTCTCCTAGTCCTCGGATTGAGGACCTCCAAAAGTTACACGAGATTGCCTATCAGGATTATTGATAGGCATTGCCGGATGCTGCTCACGAGCTAGGTCGTTATCAACAGCGGCCATTTGATTGCGTGTCATGCCACGAAAATGCTCGTCGCGTTCTTCAACAATCTCAAGCGGAATCCTTGCAAGTAAAAGACCACCTACGCCTATTACACCAGCATGTTTACCATCTTCAACGGTCGGGACCTCAAAGTCTGGGTATTCTTCACCACGTACCAGTTCCCATCCCTCTCGAGATCGTGCTGCTACGTTTTTACGGTCATCAAAACCCATTACTTCAGACCTGATCCACCGATGCTTGTAACCATCTGGCGGCGGCGGCGCGTCCAACATGGACGGGGGCTTCCAAGGTTCTCTGCGTGCTTGCCCTGCACGAGTTTGGTTGGCTCTAGGCGTTCTCGTAGACTTTTCGCGAGATGTGTTCTCAATAGTCATGGTTATTCCCTCACTTCACATATTTTGCGTATTCCTCAAGCGGCACATTTAGCTTCTTAGCTATAGCTACTTGAGAAGAGGTTAACCGCACAGTTTTCCGTCCACTTTTCTTGCGGGATGCAGAAGATTCAGCTGACGCAACTTTTCTTCCCCCGTTAGACCTAGACTTTAAATCAAACTTATTTGGAAATTCAGTTCTAAGTCTACTGTCAAGTTCAGCATAGTAGTCATCTGAACTAGGGTCAAACCCCTCATCCTCTACCAAACGACGATGGATGCCGAAAGCACCATATGTCATAACCTCATCTTGGCCAAACCAGTCATTATCTGACGCCCAACTCTCCGCTTTTGGGTCGGCGGAAGCTTGAGGTGGGGCTGCTTGAGGTGGGATTTCTTGAGGTTGTGGAACTTCGACGGAGCGATCCTGCGGCGATCTACTTTGGGTTTTTTGCAAAGACAAATCAGCCAAAGCCTCTTGAGCCTCAACAAGTTTGTCTACATCTCCAGTTTCATGGGCTTCTCGAAGAACGCGTTTCGCGGTTTCAAGTTCGCTTGAAACTCTTCCTTCGAACTGCTCAATATACCCCTTGTCCAAAGCGTCCATACGAGTTTTTAAGTTCGCATTTTCCTTCTGGATATTCTCCGCGTACTGAATTGCGCTTTGCTTTTGGCGCTCTTCCTCGCGAAAACGTTTGGTGAGCTCGTTAATGCGGCCTTTAACACCCGCGCTATACTCTTCAAGCTCCTCGTTTGAATCTTCCGAAGAGACTTCAACGGAATTATCATCCGAACTAGACTCATCGACTTGATCTGACGAAAGCTTAACATCAACCGAATCTTCTTCGGTGTCTCCTACGTCAATTTTAGTTTCTTCAGGCATGGTTCTTCTCCATGGTTTATGTCTTCTTTCTAAATATGTTTAATGTCATCAGGCTCAAGAATTGTAGCAATAACCTCGTCATCATTAATGACGCGGACCTCGCCTCCTTCAATCTTAAATCGGGCGCCTGCATATCTTCCGATACACACCCAATCGCCTTCACTACACCAACTACGATCTTCAAGGTCGCCAAATTTCGCAGAGTCCTGGTAAGCCAGAGGACCCACCTTCAAGACATAAGCAACCACCGTTGCTAAAGCCTCTCGGTCTCTAACTGCGTCGGGAATAAGAATACCCCCTTCAGTTGCAGCTTTACCCATGTATGGCATCACAAGTAAGCGCCAGCCTGTAGGCTGGGGCAGTCTCTCTTTCAAATTCTTGCTGACAAGAGAGGGGTCGAGCACTTTCTCACTTTTATCTATGTAAGCAGACGATGCGGAATTCTTTAGTGTTTCTTTCTGAGGCTCTACTACGTGGTCTGGAACGTATAAAGTTTTGGTCATTCTTCCTCCGTGGTTTGCAGGAGATCCTTTATCTCCCGTTCAGTAAATTCTAGCCCTTGAAGCTCTCCTGTAAGATGCCTGTAAGACTCCATGTCTTTAGGCGTACCATGTAGAATAGCGTCTTGGGTGAGTTCTATGCGACTTTGTATTGCTCTCAATAATTTGTAAGCAAAGGTCGTTGGGTCGGACATATTTTAGTAAGACCCCTTAAAATTCTTGCCTTTAATAGCACCGCCCTTGGAATACTTGATAGGGCCGCGTTTCTCTTCGGTCATACCACCACGCGTGTAGCCAAGAGTTTCGTCCATCATGCCGCCGCCCATGTAACCGGGCATATCCTGCATCATGCCGCCCATATTACGTAAGACAGTAGTCGGTCCTGAGGTTGCACCTGTCGCACCACTTGAAGAACCTTCATAGGTTTGGCCTCCTGTCACAGCCTCATCTCTACCAGGTTGCTGCTGTTCAATGACGTTGAACCCATCGGTTACTCCATCACCGTCTCTGTCAACGGGAACAACGGTTCCATCAACTGTTTTGGCATACGCCGCCGCTTCAGACTCTTTTGTATAGGTTACACCTGCCGCCATCAGAAAGTCCCCTTTCCACTGTTATCGTTATAAGTAAGACCCTTCACTTGAATGGGAGGAGCGCCCTTGATACGGGCCATACCGCCGTCAGCCATATTCATTTCATAACCGCCCATTCCTGGGGCAGGCATTGGCCGGCGCTTCATGCCACCCATGTTCATGCCTTCGGCATCATTCATATTCTTTGCCTTTTTCATAAGACCACCTGCCTCTTTTTTAGAAACGTCCATCTGTTCGGACATCTGTTCAACCATACCACCGGACCTATATCCAGCTTTCATTTCAGAATACGCCTTATCACTAATCGTACTTTTCGATTTAGAACGAGATGTTCCGGCTTTTTTACGCTTGTTTATATTCTCATATAAAGACATTAGCACTTCCACCTTTTCCTTGCCTGACGAATACGTGAGTTAGGGTCGTTCTTAGTTTTGGCAGAACTTTTCTTCAACTGTCCTGCCGATCTAGCGCAATAACTCTTACGACGCTTGGCAGCCGCGCTGCCCTTCTTAACTTTCCCCGTAACCGCTGTTTTAAGCTTAGACCCCGGATTAGCCTTGCGGTAAGCAGCAACACCCTTCTTCGTCATTCCAGCACCCTTGCTGGTTTTACGATAGTTGGCGCCTTTGCCGCTAGTAGTGCGGCGTATGGGGCTCTGCCTTTTAATAGCCATATTGTTTCACGTGAAACATTACGCCCTCTTCCTAGCCTTTTTCTTTGCCGAAGCCGAAGGCAACTCCGCATAGTGGTAAAGTTTCTTGCTGGCAGTACCGTGTTTAGACCCGCTATGAAGATCGCCATTGGGCATCTTGTGTGTCCCTCCGGGATGTTTGGTTCCATCCTTGAAGTAATGGGTCATGTTTTTGGCCATCAAAAAATCCTTGTTTTTTTGATCTTGAGAAACTCCATAGTTTCTGGAGAAACAGGCTTCCTTTTAGGTTTGGGGGCGTACTTCGGCTTAGCCTTTGGCTTGGCCTCGGCCTTAGCCTTAGCCTTTGGCTTATCAGCAGGTAGTGGTTTAACTTTATTCAAACCTTTTTTCAACTTACCGCGTTTAAGTTCCTTGAGATTTTTAAAAGATTCAGCACCCCTGTTCTCAGCAAGATCATATGCTGTACCTAGTATAACACCTGGGATACTACGCCTAAGAGCGGATTTTGCAGCAGATTTAATAACCTTCTTTCCAGCAGATTTAACAGCCTCTCTGGTTGCTTGATTGAACTGCCCCCTCTTATTTTTATAAGAAGCCGTGCCAGTTGGATTTATTACGGTTCTTCCGGATGTTGATCTTTTGGCCATTAAAAAATCCTTGTTTTTCGCGCCACACCGCCACGAGCCAGCCCCCGTGACAGAGGGGTTTTTGATTCAGGTAAACCTGTTGATTGTTCAACAGAGTCCAGCCGACCTAGCAAATCGTCTTTAGCGTAATAAGCCTCTTTATTATCAGGGTTCTTTTTAAGGACTTTGTCTAACTTTGTAATCTCATTAAGAAGAAGATTCTTCTTGGCAGGGTAATAGCCACTCTTTCCGGATTTAGATTTAAAATCCTTTGAAGAAAGCTTCTTGTTCGCTTTTCTAAAGCTAGTTAAATATGTGTTTTCAGCCATAACTAGTTTCCTCTTCCAGGTGTGCCTTGATTGATCCGCTCACGGTTAACCTCGGCGCGTAGCAGAGCGATATCCTCCTGAGAATCAATCTTGTCAGCGGACATCTGTTCCTTAGCGTCCTCTTTCGCAACGTCAAACAACAGACGCTGATCAAATTCAGCAGCCTTGCGCTCCAAGTCTGCCGCCTTGATATCAAGTTCCTTGGACCGAAGCTCAACCAAGGGGTCTACTTCACCCTCTGGCGGTGGCATAAGAGCCGCCATAACTTCTTCGGTGTACTGAGCTATAAGTTCAGCGACCTTGGACTCTAAATCTACTTGGGGCGGCTGCTGGCCCATTTGCATAGCCTCCTCCATCATAGCTCGCATCTGAGCGTCAACAACGCCACGAGCCTTAAACGCAATGTGCTCGCATAAATGCGCTTGCAGTAAGGCAAAAACGGGAGGTGAAGACGCTGCAATAGGCGTTTTCATAAATATAATGTGCGCCGTCATATGAGCGTCATGGTCTTGCGTTGGGAAAGCCTGCAAAGCCTCTTGAATAATAGACTTTGCATTCTCAATTGCGGGGTCAGTCGGCTGCGGCGGCTGGGGAGTAGGAAGCAGGGCTTCAATGTTCGTGACACCTATTGCCTGATAAATACGCCTGAAAGCCTCGTGAAGGTTATGCATCTGAGGATTCGACTGCGCCAACTGAAGCTGCGTTTGCGCGAGCGCCAGCCTTTGTGACATTGAGAAGATGTTTGGATCAGATACAGGTATAACATCGACACGCTCATCGAAATCTGCCTGCTTAATCGTAGCTTCCGCACCATAGACACTGTACGGGTACATTGGCGGAAGTGATTCCGAGAAAACTCTCGCTAACATGCGGAACTCTTGTTTTTGCGCGTAGTGAAGCCGCTTATGTATTGCCGACATCACCTTAGAGCCACGTTCCAAGAGAGCCACGGTAGTTCCAACAGCTGCTTGCTGGTTGCCGTCCCCTACTTGCAAATCAGCAATGGCTGCGAAACGTCTTCCCGCATCCACTACGAACCCCAGAAGAGACATCAGTGTCTGACTAGGCTCCTTGTACGGGAGAGGCATGATGCTCTCGCGCAAAGCGCCGCCGGGAACATCAATATCACGAAACTCGCCAGGAGACAGAGGCTCATCAGCATCACGAATGCGAATACCGCGAGCTTTAAACCCAGCGGGAAGATTAGCCAGTGTACCAGCATCAATAAGCTGCCTTAAAATAGATGTTGCAGATCGACCTAAACCACCAATCATATGCAAAAGGCCATAACCGTAGAAGCCTAGACCAGGAAGAAACTTATAGTGAGAGAAGTATTGAATTTTTCTGTAGTACTCGTCACCCTCGTTCCAGTTTCTGCGAACAGCCAAAACCTTCTGACTTCCCTCATCTATGGTAACGATATAAGGAAGTTTAATTCCCGTCTCTTCTCCATCGATGGGGCTAACATGCTCAAAGCCCGGCAAATCCAAGTCTGTGTGTACCTCAAGGATAGTGCAGTCCTGATCATCACCGCCGGAACGCTCAATTCCTTGAAGTTCTCTTTCCTTCTGCCGAACCTCGTCTTCGTCTCCGTAAGCAATAATATCAACTTCTCGGTAGAAACCAGCTGCTTGGTTCTTTCGCACATCATTCGTATTCATTCTAATGACGTGCGTAACCCTGGAGGCGGAAGAAAGATCCGTAGCATTGTACGGGACAAGAAGATCATCGGCAGGAACGAATTTAGATACAGCCCTGTCTAGAATGTCATCAAAGTATATCTTCTTAAACGCGCTCCCAGCCAACGGAAGATAGAACAACAAGCGATCCATCTCAGGATCATATTCATCCATAACGTTCATAATCTGGAAGTTCATGAACTCTTGAACGCGTTGGGATTGCGCCTCTACTTCAGGGGAGGACGCACCAACAATCTGGGTCCTTACCGGGCCGGAACTGGGTAAGAGTTCTTTGTAGGCTTGTGCTTGAAACTGTGTGACGGCTTCCGCGATAACCGGATGGGTTACACCACTAGATCCGCGAAAAGGCTCATCTCTGCTTTCATACTTAATGCCAAGAAGGTCTAACCCCTCGGTATAAGAATCTTCCCAATCCTGACGACTTCCTTTGTCGTCTTCATAATACCCCACCAATTCCGAAGATAAATCCATCAGAACCCGTTCGTCTAAAATCTCCGCAAGATTAGCGTCGGGTTCTGCCTGAAGCTGCTCAGATAACGCATCTTCAAAGTTTATGACAACAGAACCGTCTTCTTCCTCAACGATCTCTGTAGGATCCTGAATCTCTTCAACGTCAATCTCTTGGTCAGTCAAACCCCCAAGAGGCATACCCTGAGAAGGTATAGGGCCGTCAATCAAAGAAGTCGGTTCGTCAGCCATGTCCTACTTACCCTTCTTTCCGTTCGCCAAAGATGGCGCAACGGCTTTTTCGTAATAAACTATAAACTGCCTTTTCAGCCACGAAGACGACGCCTAAGCCTCTCCACTTGCCGGAATAGAGGTTACTCGCACAGACACGCTTTGCTTTAACAAAAGATCTTGTCCACAGTCAGAACATTTATCAGCCTCTAGTTCTGCTTCATCAAGATCATACCCACAATCAGCACACACAATTTCAATGCTATGATAGGATACTACAGTTCCATCCGCTAGTTGTTCTGCGGCAATATTCTTATTCATTTTTTTTTCCTGCTGGGGCTACAGCTTTTTCGTAATACACAATAACCTCCTTTTGCTGTTGTATAAACCGTTTTATCTCGGCCATGTTCAAAGCGAGCGTCTCGTAATCTCGGACACTCATTGCATAAAAAAGCAAATCTCCATTTTCTTTCTCAAATCTTCGCTTAAACGCTGCGAAAGTGTCTTCCGTAACAACGTAAAAGTGTATCTTGTTCAAAGATACAGGGCGGGGCCTGTTCTGAACTGGTATCTTGCGCTCAACCTCGACCGTCTTGATCTCAACCGGCAATATCTCCTTAAAACCTGTGCAGCTACTTAGCAGAGGAAGGAGCAACAGCGCCGGAAATAGCCTCGAGCGAACGGAACAGTTTATTCGTGCCATTGTTAATTTTCTTTTCTACCAAACCAGGCTTCCTAAGACTTAGTTTCGCCAAGTCATGCTTTCTAAGTTTACCTATCAAAACATCTTTGTAGACATTTGCCGCGTTTAATTTTAAACCAAGTTCCTTGTTTAGCTCTGCAAACTTCTCACGGTCCTCAATCATTATATTAATCGTCTCGTCCTGCATTTGTTTGGCGGTCTCCAGCTTGGCCGTGTTCTCGGTCAAAATTTGGATGCGCCGCTGGCTGTCTTTGTAATAATAGTACGCGCCGTAAGCTGATCCACCAACAAAACCGAGGACAATTATTAGAATGTAAATCTTTAGCATCGCTACCCCTCGTGAGTTTATTGTTGGACGGGTAAACTTACAGGGTGTTGGTAGCAAGCTTCCGGATTGCCTTGCCCAGCCTCTGTTAGAAATGTTGTGGCAGCGGGAACTTGCCCCATTGGACAACGACAGATTGCGACGTTGTCAGGCCCAATCTTACAGTTGAAACTAAAACAGTTACTCGCCTGGTACCCTTGGTTCAAACTTGCGTCACATTTCTGAACCGCAGCCTTCATCTTTTCAGGGAGCTTGCTGAACCCGCTCGCCTCTTGCG